>Ga0257114_1003021_pt1 | contig 10851 bp, 6 predicted proteins | sample SI112_10mmetaG_FD_190149 | JGI IMG/M metagenome (GOLD analysis project Ga0257114, IMG submission 190149) | Marine microbial communities from Saanich Inlet, British Columbia, Canada - SI112_10m | ecosystem: Environmental > Aquatic > Marine > Inlet | place: Canada: British Columbia | collected... | reverse complement strand
CTAATTGCACAATACGCCAGTTCTTTTTTTCAGCTACGTGCTTCCAAAGGTTTATGGTTTCTTGCGTTACTTGTGGTTGACTAGTCCACGAATTAGTCTGGTAAAATAGTGTCATTGGTTTTGGTTTAAGTTTGACATTGGTTATATGCTTTATAGCATATTGCTATTATTACCTGTTTTACTCGATATTTACCTATTCTTCTTCTTCAACACCTAGCGTTGGAGCTGGCATTGGATTCATCCAAGTAAAATACAAGTCTTCATTTACTGGTGAAATTTGCTTTGCAATACTTGCGTCTATCACCGCTTGCATTGCTGGCACATCTAATGATCCTTCTAACCATCCAATAACTACGTTTTCAAAAGCTTCGCTATCTTCGTAAGGTACGAAAGGTTCGCCTGGTAAATATGTGTATTCTTCCATACCCATAAAATTTTCTGAATAAGTAATTCCTCCAGATTCTTCAGAGCCAGCGTATATATAATGTACTCGAAAGATTACATTGCTTTCACCGTCAGATTCGATGTGTGCTTGCATTTGTGAAATAGTCCACGTGTAAGTAATTGCCATAATTTTTTATTTTTCTAGTTTAGTTATTCTTGTTTTTAAATCTTCTATTATTTCTTGTTGCTCTTTTATTGCGTTTATTAATACAGCTGTTAATTCTGCATAAGCCACAGATTTAAGTCCTGTGTCAGGGGCTTCTAATATAAGCTCTGGTAAGACAGCCTCAACTTCTTGCGCTATAACACCTACTTTCGTAACCTCTGTATTAAAATCAGTTCTGTTATAGTAAACACCTCGCATTGCTTGTACCTTACTAATACAATTACCTATTTCAACTACGTTTTCCTTAACTCTACTATCTGAGTTTTGTGTTAATGTACCATTGATGGTCATGTTAGCAGTTGAAGGATAAAAATAATACCTAGTTGAGGATCCTTCTCGCCAGTTAATTTGACCACAGTTCATGTCAAAATAAGTCTGGTTATTATTAGTATGAAATCTAAAATGCTTATTTGTTGCGTAATTTCCTAAATACATATCACCAACACCAGTGTTACCTAAAACAAGCGTACCGCCATTAACACGTAAGTTGTTATTTATATACACGTTGTTAGCACCAAATCCATCAGAACCATTATTTATAGACATAACCTGCGTGGCTAAAGTAGAGTCGTTAAAAAACCTTATTCCATTATAACTTGCATTAGCACCCATACTTATACCTGTATGGAACCCTATACATAAATCAGGGTATGGATTTGTCCAACTTCCGCTTTCTTGGTATATTCCATAAGATTCACCACCTCTAGTTACAGTTCCTAATCCGCTTGATGGGAAATTTATTCTTCCTTTAACAGTAAGAGCACCAGTCATTGTTCCGCCAGCAAGCGGTAAGAAAGCATTGCCCGCGGTTGAAATAGCAGAATCTACGTAAGTTTTACTTGTAGCATCTGATCCAGATATTACACTAACAACACCTTGTATTCTACCTGAAATTCCGCCTAAAGTAATATCTCCACCTGAAACTGTTAAGTCGCTACCAATTGTTAAATTATTTGTTACAGCAACGTTTGTGCCACTTGTACCAACGCTAAATAAAACAGTTCCAAGATCTTCACTATCATAAATTCTTACGCCTCCATATTGTGATTGTGCACCTATACGAATACCAGTATGCCATCTTAAATCTAACTTATTATAATTCCCGCCAAAGTTTTCAAGGTTAGTACCAATATAGTAGTTACCTATAGCATCAGAATTTCCTCCACCAAACATTAGTCTTGCTCCCGTTGTTGAATTATATGCGTTATTACTAAAGTTACCACCAACTACAACGTTGTTTGTTGAGAAGTTAAAATTACCGGCGTAGGTACCGGACATAGATATTGCAGGAACAGGCCCAGTTAAACTTGATCCTGTTATGCCGTTACTTACTGTAATACCGGTTACATCACCCTGTGGTATTGTAGGGAAAGTAGCCAGTGAACCATCACCTCTTACGTAAGAAGCGGTATTGCCTTGCCAAGCTAATGTTAGCGTGCCATTTGCTGTTAAAGTATTGGACGCACCTAAAGCCCCTCCGTTGGTTGTTGCGTTTATACTGCTTATTGTACCTGAGTTACCTGTGTAGCCTTGATTTTTTACAAACGCAGTTGTAGCTAAGTAAGTAGAGTTATCTGCGGTTGATCTTGTTACGGATATAGGCGTTGTTGTAAATGTTTTTGCGCCAGCAATTGATTGTGTAGTAGCCGTGTTAACGTAATAACTTCCTTGCTGTCCGTCAAGTAGATCAGCATCTAACCCTGAGCCAGCTCCATCATTGCTTTCGTTCCATACTTTATATTTATTAGCTCCCATTGACCAACCACCTACAGATAGTTGGTTGTTGTCTGCATCTATACCAAAATAAAAAGCGTAATCATTTCCAGCATGAAACGCCATAAAAGCATCATTCCCGGCACCATTATTGAAAATTTGTATACCACCTTGATTTCCAGCCGCTGTAGCAATTGTGTCCCAATTGTTTGTATCATTTGCACTGAATGAAATTCTTTGTGTAGCAGTGTCAGTAACATCACTTCTTAAAAATGAAGCAGAGCTTATACCATCAAGCAGATCGGCGTTCATATTAGTTACTAAGTTAGTGTTAGCCATTGTTCCGCCAGCAAGTGGTAAGTAAGCAGCCGCGGTGGTTGCGCTATCTGCTAATCTTGCGCTATCTACTCTAACTCCGTAAGTGCTTGACCCATTCCAACCCATTAACGTAGGGTAAGTTCCTGTCCAAGCAACGGCAGAATCAGCATTACTTATAGTACTTCCACTTGGAGAAGTACCATTAGATGCGTCAAATATAGTATGGTTATTTCCATAGTTTTTCCACATTAATTGCCCCGCTACAGCTCCATCAGTTACTCCTTTATAGTTTGTTCTACCAGTACTAAAAGTAGTTGCGGTAGAAGCGTTACCGGTTAAAGCTCCATTAAACGTAGTAGCGTTTACTCGCCCAACACTTGAAGTAATAGTAACCGCAGCACAACTATATGCAGGACTAGGAGAAGTGGCGTCCATCCAGACAACAGGGTAGGATGTTCCATCGGTTCTGTTTCGGTTATGTGTTAACGTACCCGCTGTAGTTGCTGATGATGCATTTCCTGCTAAAGTCCCTGTAACTGTAGTAATAGTCGCAGCTGGTCCTGTTAGTGTTCCTGTGAAAGTTGGATTATTAACTGGTAGGTAAGAACTACTTGGGAAATTTGCAGATGTGTAAACCGTTGAAACAGCTACAGATGTAGAGTTTTCATTACCAGCATCAACGGTTATAGTCCAAGGATCATACGTGTCAGCTAGAGTGGTATAATAACCTCTTGTCATATTATGAACTAAAACTCCAGTGTAGGCGCCGTTAGCAATACTAATATATGCTTTTCCGTTAGCGTCTCTACCTACATATATATCAGGGGATGACGTTCCGGTTGTTGTGTAAATAGCTTTAGGTGAATACCATTGGTTTGTAGAGGAGTACATATAAGCACTAACAACATAATTATGTTGGGTATAACTAGTATAAAGTGTAACTTCAATACTAAACATTTTACTACTGTTAGTATTAAAAGGTGCTGTACATCTAATTCTTCCAGAAGCTCCATTTGTTGTGCCATAAGTTGCTAAAACCGCCCCAAGTTGACTATCTGGTCGATCAAGTGATAAAGTACCAGATGTTGTAATTGTTCCACCTGTAAGTCCAGCACCTGTAGCAACCGATGTTACTGTACCACCCGTGCCGGGATGCGCATCCACGTAAGCTTTATTTGCGTAACTTGTTGTAGTAGTTGGTGCTGGACCTGTTGCTTGACCGCCAACTGTTAAATTGTTGACAACACCAATATTACTATTACCAACCCCAACGTTTAATATTACAGCAGCGCCTGATACACCAGGGGAGTTATTATAAAATCTTGTGCCTCCATAAGCTAATCCTGCACCTATCTTTATACCAGTATGCCAAGCTAAAGTTAATTTAGAATAATTACCACTTGAACTCCAATTTTCTAAATTTGGATATATTATATAGTATGGCTGACTGTCAGTTCTTTGACCCCAAGTAATACCAGTTGAATTAGAATCATCTGATGATGATGGATCTGTTGTAGGGCTTGTAATTCTTAAATTTAAAGATCTACCTGCGCCAGTTGTTGCGTTCCCTGCTGAAAATATTAAATTGCCTGCGTTGTTTGAAAATGTATCAACTTTTAAACTTGTAGCTGTTACCGTGCCAAAAGAATGGTTCGAAAAACTAGATGAAGATCCTGCTCTCCAAAACCAATTAATAGGGGTATTATTAGCAGCACCATTATTACAAGTTCTGTAATTTATATGCAAGTCTTGGTTTTTTGAACCTATCATTAATTCAGCGCCATGGCCTCTTAGCTCTAAAGTATCATAAGCATGGTTTCTACCTATTAAAGCCCCTACAGCAGAACTATTAACTATGCCGTCAAACTCAATTGTTTCTGCGTCTATTTGCCCTGACATGTTACCACCAATTAGTGGCAGGTAAGATCCACCCGTAGCAGGAGCGCCGCCTATATCAGATAATAATTGAGCGCCTGTTCTATATCCAACTTTGTTACCGCCTGATGCACATAAAAATTTATCAGGATCAGCTGTAGCATTTAATATTGTTGTTATAGTAAGCTCGTCACCTATTATTACATCACCAGATGCATTAAATTGAGTGCCGCTTACTCCTCCACTACCATTACCAATAATGACAGAAGTTGAACCCCCTAAGTAATAATTTAAATATATAGCGTGGCCATTGTCGGCATCAATATGTAAGTTACCATTTGTAGTTTTTAAAGTAGAAAACGAATTATTAGGTGTTGAGCCAAATAATCTTAACTCACAATCACCTGTTCCGGCATACGTACCTATATTTAAGTTAACACCATCCCAAGTTAGTTCATCGTCTGATGCAATATTAGAAGTGCTATTCCAAAAAGCAAGTCTTTGATTAGCACCTGAACCTGTTACGTTACCTACTTGCGTGTTATCAATTTTTTGCCAAGCATCAGTAGCTAAATCAGAAAATACTGCCCAATCTCCTACAGCCCAATCTGTAATGCCGTCTAAGTTAGTGGAACCTGCGGTAGATACTATATAATAATAACCTGGAGTGCCTACGCCGCTAGCTAATGCCGGTGAGTTTGTACTTGCATTCCACGTGCCTTGATAAGATAACACACCTAATAAGGCGGTATTTATTGCTGTTTGTATTTGGGCGCCAGTTGCTAAATTAGTGGAACCGCTACTTACTGCGGCTGTATTAGCAGCTATAGTCGGAGTTGTTGAGCCACCGCCTACAGTTATAGTGTTTGTATTACCACTTGTAACCTGCGAAACTATAGTAGGCTTATTTGTAGCATTATTATAATCTAAATAATAACTTCCTTGCTGTGCATCTAGTAAATCAGCATCTAAGCCTGAACCAGCTCCGTCGTTACCAGAATTCCATATTTCATCCCAAGCATACCAAGTTGATCCAGTGTCGTTCATTCCTCTTACATACATTCCAGAACCAGTTCTTTCGTGCGCTATTTGTAATCCAAAACTACTATTTTGCTTGTTACCGCCAACCACAATCATGGTCCCATAAGTCAGCGATGGAGGTGGGTTTGTAGACCCACTAGCGGTGTTATATAAATTATAAAATCCGCTTCTTGATATGTTATCAAAGTTTTGAGGACCAGATAATAATATAGAATCACTTTTAAATCCAGCGTCAAAAAGTATTTCTCCGGTTGAAGTGTCTGCTGCGTCGCTTCTTAAAAATTGACTAGCATTAAAACCATCTAGTAGATCAGCGTTCATGTTAGTCACTAAATTGGTGTTAGCCATCGTACCACCAACAAGTGGTAAAAATGTGCCTGAGCCTGCACTTGCCACAGCAGTATCTACATAAGCAGTTGATGCAGCTTTTGTAGAGTTATCATTAGCTGATTGAGTTGTAACTAGCACATTTCCTGAACCAGATGTATAAGAAAGATTAGATCCGTTTCTTGCCCAGTTATTTACTTGAGGATTTGTTATTGTTTTTGTTACAGATCCAAAAGCAGATGTTTCAAAATTTACATCCCACCCAGTTTGCCATGAGCTTGCCGTATAAGAACTATAACCTGCTTGAAAGTCGGTTACAAAAACCTGGGGGTAACTCCATTGTGAATTAAGTTCACCTATATATATTTGACCTTTACTAGAACCATAGCCAAATCTAACTGTAAAATTTCTATCTACAGTTGCGTTAGATTCTATATGCGCAAAACAATTATACCATATGTTACCTGAAGAATAATTATAGCCACCTAAAACCACAGTAAATGATTCGTTTGTAGTATACTCATACACTTTGATGGTCATTCTCATCATAGTATCTGTATGCGTAACAGGTAGTGTAATTTTTATAGCTCCAGTAACGGTTGAAGTTTGAGTTACAGAACTTCCACCACCTGGGTTTATAAGTCTAAGACCATCTACGTTGTTAAACATACCTCCGTTAGCCTTGATGCTTCCTGCAAAAACTGCGCTAGAACTATCTAATGAAAGTTCTGTAGTTCCATTAACATCAAACTCGTATTTACCATTAGATGAAGCTATATTAAAAGTATGAAGAGCGTGAGCAGAAGTGTTTGTGCCGCTTGTAATTGACAATTGCCTTACACCACCAGATCCTCCTGTAAAATACGTTCCTTCAGAACTTAAATTAGTAGTGATAGACCCTGCAAAAGTTGCCGCACCAGTTCCTGAAAAAGTAATTTTTTCTACATTTGCATCTGAATAAATCCCAAATGCATTTCCTCCATCTGAAGTTATTCTTATGCCAAAATTATTAGTGTTCTTATTAACGTGGATACCCCAGTCATCACTGTCGTTTTCTATATATAACCCGGCATCATTAGTTTTGTTGCCTGTGTACACTATTTGCACATTATCAGAAAAAATACCCCTTCCTGTAAAAGTCGCGTCTGTATTGTGTGCTAAAGTTAAAGCAATTCCTGAACCAGTGGTAAATACAAGATTAGATGAACTGGCTGTTGCTGAATTTGTTATATGACTCCAATTATTGCTAGAGCCACTTACGTTATTTTTAATTGCTAATCCAGTTCCATCAATATTTAAAGAATGTGAAGCTGTATATAACCCTGTCCCACCTAATCCAACATCCCCTGCAAAAGTTGCATTGTTAGATGAATTTATTTTAAATGAATCTACGGAATCATCAACATTGTATATTTTAAAACTACCATCATCATTTATAATACTCCAATCATCTTCGTGATTAGTATCATTTAAATTAATTCTTGGATATGCAGCAGATATATCTAATGTACCAGTCATATTTATATTACCAACAGCTAGCGCTCCTGTAATATCGACTCCTCCGCTTGTGGTTTGTAATTTAGTTATTCCAGCTTCTAATAATATAGCAGAATTGGCATCAGCTGTAAATTTGTCAGTTCCGTTAGTTGATATAACAAAAGTATCATTACCAGCAAAACCAAATTTGTCTTGTGAGGTATTACCAGCATGATATATATATTCTGGTATAGTTACATCACCTGCAAAAACGCTGTTATTTAAAAAATTAATAGCCATATATTATATTGGATTAAATTAATGTTAAGCTCTTGTTACTATAGCTCTATACGTTCCTTGTGCTATTGCACTTGGTGCTGTGAAGTTTATTGTAATATCATTGCTTGATCTAGTTACGTCTGCGTAAACTGTTTCACCAGCCGCTGTCATAACTTCAATTCCACAATCTAAAGCAGGAGCTTCTAAAACTGTATTTGAATTAATAACCCAACCTTGTGTACCAGACGGTGGACTTGATTGATTAGAAACACCTGTTGTAGAGGTTGCATGCAGTAATAATTGTACTGAGCTTTTTCCTATTAGTTTTGAAATACTTGCTTTTACATTTTTATCTGCAGAAGCGTCATACATTAAAAATTGATCTGCGTTTGAAATACCTATGTCTTGGTCTTGACCTTCAATATCTACACCAACTACAGCGGTACCAGGTACGTTGTAAACAACATGAGCACCTAACTTATCATTTACTGTACTAGCATTAACATTACCTAGACCAGGAGTACTTATGGTTGCAAGATCTGTATCAGATTGCACAATTATAAAATCAGCTTCTACAGAAGCACCGGCAGCCGCAGCTGTTTGAACTATAACTGAATCACCAGGCGTAAGTGGAGTTGCTGCGTTTCCAAAGAAATCACCCGCAACGGTCACCACATAGTAATCACCTACTGCAATTGCTACTCTAGAGCCACCTGATGTTAAATTTCCTGTTAAAGGACTATCTAAAGCACCAGTGTTAGCGTTAAAGCCACCTTTGAATTCCAATAAACCTGTAACCGCAGCTTGTACAAAAGCAGTTGTTGCTATTCTAGTAGAATCATCACCTGAAGAAGGTGTTTGTGCTACAGCATTAGCTGGTAACTGTAAGTTTGTTCCAGACGCTGCCCACTCTGCAAATGCGCCGTCAGCTAAACTAATTGTATAACTATCTGCGGTCGCTACATCAAGTTTAATTTCTTTTGTCGTACCGTTAAACGCTATAGTGTCTTGAGTTACACCGTCGTTTTTTAATATTAAGTTGTTGCTTCCAGCTGCTTTACCTAAAGTATAAAGATCATTAGTTGGAACAACCCACGCTCCGTCACCACGTAAAAAAGTAGTGCCTGAACCGCCAGTTGGAACATAACCTACGTTAGTTCCACCATCGTAAGCCATAGATGTTAAAGTTAACTCTCTTAACGCAATGCTTTCTGTTAATGGAGCTCCTGTTGAAGTACCTGTAGCTAATGTTACGCCTGTTACACCTGTGTCTGTAGGTATGACCCATGTTCCATCACCTCGTAAAAATTTAGTATTAGTACCACCAGAAGGTACGTAACCTACATTGCTAGCACCTGCGTAAGCAAATGCATTTACAGTTACAGCACCAATAGCTGAACTTAAAATAGTTATTGAGTTTCCAGTTGAGTTGCCTGCTTGTGTTGTTGTTAGTGATTCAACACCACCACCTACTTCGACCCATTGATCAGTCCATACTTTTAAAACACCTACGCCTGAATCAGCGGTTGTGTCAAAGTAAAGTTGACCACTTACACCAGTGCCAGCTGCTGTGTTGCCAGCTTCGTTTACTATTCTAGCGTGATCTAGTTCGTTTTTATTAAGATCAACTTTGTTTAAAAAATTTATTGCCATGTTTTTTTAGTTTAAATATGCTTTGCCGGTAAATCCAGCAGAAAAGTTTAATTGTACGTTGTTATTGTCTATATAGGTTACTTCACCGTTTATTACGACGTCGTTATTATTTATCACAGAAACAGAAGGAAATTTTGCTAAGTTGTGTTGTATGTTCCAAGTAGTAGCAGGTATACCTTGTGTAAATACAAATGTTGGTGCGCCTTGCGAAGATAAAGTAAATACCGCAAAGTCATAAAACTTGTCTATATCTAAGTTACCGTTTCCCCCAATGTTTGTTAAGTTTAATGTGTATACAGCTCCGTTTAAAGTATAAGAGTCTATAGTAAAGTGCCCGAACAAACTTATATTGTTTTGCTCACTTATAAGTATATTGTTACCTACTAAGTATTCCATGAACTCCACAGTGTTTTGTCCTGACGCATCTGCGCCGGATATCTGCATTGTGGTTATAGCAGTTAAAGCACTCGCATCTGCAGGTCCTGAGAATTGACCGCTAGCCGGAGGAACAACATCTGTAAACTTAAACACCATTTGAGCAGATATAGATATTTTACCCTTAATGTTTAAGTATTTGGCTACAGCTGCTGCTGTAAAGTTTCTAGTCTGTAGACCGGGAACTGAAGTACCTATCCATGAGTCATTATCAACTACATCGAGGTCTCTAGGATATGAACTTATTCTAGCCATAAGTTATGCTATTACTTGATATCTTACTGTTATAGAAACAAATCCGGTTCCTGTAATTGTAGCTGAATCAATTACACCAAAAGTTATAGCGCTGTTTAGACTAGGGGATGTAGCGTTTAAAGCAAATACGTCAATTTGTCCCAAAGCATCGGTGTCGCCAAAAGAAGCGGGTATCTTAGCCTGTATAGAATCTGCATTTATATTAGTATAGGAAGTTTGTGCTCCTAAAACAAGATCAGCATTCCAATTCATTGTTGTGCTAGGCGTTGTTGGGTAACCTAGTATTGTTAGATAAGCTTGTGTTATAATTGTTCTTCCCGCTTGAGCCGGCACAACAGTTATTGCTGTGGTTGCTAATGCTAGCCATTCCGCATTTGTTAATGTTTTTGTTACTTCCACGTAATTTTCAGTAGCTAGTGTAACTACTTCACTTAGCGAGAAGTTTCTAGTTGTTGCTTTTTCGTTTGTTCCCGGCAAAGGCACTGACGTACCTAATAGTAAGTCATCCGATTTCGGTGTACCCATTGGGTAACTGTTTGCTATAGCCATTATTTAGTAGATTTAAACATTAATAAGCTGACGAACGCGTTCCATTTTCTTTTAAGGTAGTTTTCAAACGCTAAAACCTTTTCTCCTATTTTTATAATTAGTTTTCCCATATCGTATATTAGTATTTTGTTACTCTGTTGGTGTATCGATTGTATATGCCTGTACCGCCCGCTCTATCTATAGCTCTTTGTGGTGCATCCATGCTATTTCTTTTTAGACCTAAAGCTGTCCAGCTCCCGTCTGGATTGAGAAAGCCGTTTTTCTTAGCCAAGGCTATACCAAAGCTAGCATCTCCTACCTGCGCCATCAATCTAGGGATT
>Ga0257114_1003016_pt1 | contig 10872 bp, 9 predicted proteins | sample SI112_10mmetaG_FD_190149 | JGI IMG/M metagenome (GOLD analysis project Ga0257114, IMG submission 190149) | Marine microbial communities from Saanich Inlet, British Columbia, Canada - SI112_10m | ecosystem: Environmental > Aquatic > Marine > Inlet | place: Canada: British Columbia | collected... | reverse complement strand
TTCGGGGCCTGACGGAGAGCAGGAATCTGCACTGGGAAAAATAATTGAATCAGTAGACCTGAACTCGGCTTTTGACTCACTGGTGGAAGTAATAATGAATTCATCCTTTGCCAGTATGTTGTCAATGTTTGGTGGTGCCGAGGCATTGTCACCTTTGAAAGAGCCCTTTATTGAAAAGATGCGCGATTTTCTGGCCCAGGTGGGAGAAGACCGTGAAATCCTGGACCAGATCAGACATGACTCTACAAAAAACCTGATGGACAAAGTTGAGGAGATTGTTGACCAGCGTCTTGATGAGTTAACTCCTCAGCTGGTTAAAGAGATTATTCAGCAGATGATCAGGCAGCATCTTGGATGGTTGGTGGTTTGGGGTGGTGTAATCGGTGGAATTATTGGTCTGGTTGCAACGCTCGTTTTGAAACAAAGCTCATTCTAGTTTAAAACTGATCCTGAACCGGGATTCAGCTCATCTGTTTATCGCGGGACAAAAAACTGCAAGGTATCCGCAGTGGAATCCTCTTTCTCATCTTCTTCAGCAGTCACATTTACATTTTGGACATTGATGACTGGTTCGGTGGCAGGAACGCTGGGCTCCTGTGATAGCGGCCTGTTGCGTGCCACTGGAAGCCATAAGCGCGATGGGTATTGCTGATTGTGATAAAGCAGTTCTGTTTCTTCAGTAGTGTTCAGGGATCCATCATTTACAGGTTTTATTTCCATTACTATTCGATTGCCAGCACTAAAGCGAAAGGCGCTTTCACGCAATGCTATATCCAGTCGGTAAATTTGCCCTGGCTGCAATAACTGTTTTTCAGTAAGTGAATAAACCGGCGCATATTCACTTCCAAGCTGGTCATTCCGTGCTCTGGCTGAGGCTTTCAGTATGCCTCTGGTGATATTTACCTGGGCCCCGGGTTCAGTAATTTCTTCTGGCATTTCTTCAACGGGAGCAGGAGCCAGGAAGCTGGGTAAGCTGAGCAAAGGTTCTGCTGAAATTTCTGTCGAGATTTCTGGAGAGATCTCCTCGCGTAAAGTAACTTCAAATGCCATGTCGTTTGTCGTACTTGAGGCATACAGTTCCACCATTACAGAGCCGGCTATTTCGAGGTTTTCGGCAAGGGGAGGGGAAACAAAACGGATAATAGTGTCATTATTTTCTGAATTTTCATCCCTGACGAACGAACTGACAGGAACACCGTCAGTTCGTTGCTGACTGTCAAGTGAGGTGGCTAGAGATGTCGCGTCGGAGTTGCTGTCATCTGATGCATTGTTAAGGAACCAGGCTTCATGGGCAACATTGCCTGGCGGCCAGTTGCTTTCTGGTTTGACACTATTTTGTCCATTAACGAAGTAACGAATTCGTGGCAGTTCAACAAATGCCAGACTTGAACTGCGCTCATTAAAACACCACTCATAATAAGGCAATAATTCTCTGGCAAGAAAGGTGGTGTCCTGATACTGAAGGAACTTGTCATTTGCTTTACTGATGAGGATTTTGTTGACCACATTGAGTTTGTCCAGAGCTTTGAAAGTCCCTTTCAAATCGGGTACAGCGTCGTCCGTACTCCAGTTGTTTAGAGCAAATACCGGGACGTTAATTTGTGCTACGTTTTCCAGGCTACTGCGTATGCGCCAGTAGTCGTCATCTTGCTGATGATTTAGCTGCTCAAGGCGGAGATCGTAATTAACCAGTCTGGGCGCTTCGGAAGAATAGGCATTGGCCAGTCTCACATTCTTGTCATACCAGTAATTAATAAAAGAATTGTTGGACAGGCCGCCGGGATAAATCCAGTCACGGAAAGGATCCAGACTGCCATTTATTGGTGCAATGCATTCCAGATGTGGTGGATTCTGAATAGCCATTTGCCATTGGCTCGTAGCGTAGTAGCCAGCTCCGGTGCCTGCCACTTGTCCGTCAGACCAGGCTTGCTCTGCTATCCACTCGACGATCTCATAATGATCCTGCTGCTCTGCTCTGGAAAAAAAGGAAAAATCACCGCCGGATGACCCGGTACCGCGGACATTTGCTACGACAACGTTATAGCCCTGGCTGACAAACCAGGCAATATTTCCGGCTTCAGTGCCAAGGTCATAAAGCATTTCTGCGGAATGGGGGTATGGACCTGCTGCATAGAGCGTTGGGTGCGGGTTCTCGTCATTTGGCCGATAAATGTCCATGGCAATGAGCGTGTCATCACGCATGGTAGTAGTTATATTCTGGCGGGTGAGAATGACTCCGTATAGAGTAGCGATCTCTTCAAATTGAGTTGGCTCGGTTGCAGGGATGTCTTCCTGAGCGGATAGTTTGCTGGAATAGAGAAGGCCGGCCGTTAGTAGCAGAGTGAAAAAAAGTTGAGGTGACCGGGCAAGTAAATGACCAGCAGGTTCAATTATCAGGCAAGCAGCACTCTTCATTGCCTGAAATCGGACATAATTCCTGGAAAGTCCAGTTGCAAAAACGAGAAACAATTTCAAATATTTCCTGAAAAAACGCAGATCAGTACAAAATAATCGCGAATACGGGTTCGGCACCATCAATTGTGAAAGAATTATACCCTTAAATATCAAGGGAGGCTCAGAATATCTAGGTGCCCTCTGATGCTAAATCACACAATATGAAGTGTTGATCTAGACTTTACATTCTATATTCTCAGGAATATTTCCCGAAACCTGCATTTAGGTCAATAAAACATGGTATTTATTGAATCAATTCTGGTTAGAGTAATTACTTTGTACTAGAATGCGCCCCTTATCGAATTAGCCAACTGCTGGTTTCAAGAAAACCAGTGTCCACATCACAAAATTTTCTGATATTTTGAGGTAAGAAAACCATTATGGCCAGACCAGTAGAATTTGAAAAAGATAGCGTCCTTACAAATGCAATGGAACAGTTCTGGAAGGAAGGGTACGAAGCAAGCTCTGTACAAAAGTTACTTGATGCTACTGATATTAACCGCGGCACGCTCTATAACTCTTTTGGCGATAAAGAAACTTTCTTTCTCTCCTGCGTAGAGAAATACAATGAGCTGGTGAAAGCAGATATCGACGCAACTCTTGGTAACGGCAAGCTTAATCCATTGAAGGCTATTGAAGCTTATTTTGATAAAGCCATTATTTCAGCCCCTAACAAGCAACGTGTTCTGGGTTGCCTGCTGGTCAATTCTGTTTGCGAAAGTATTAACTGGGATAAAGACATCCAAAAGATTGTAAAAAGCTCATTGAATGTCGTTCGCAAGTCCCTGCTAGCCAGGACCAAGGAGCTCGAAAAAGGCCGGCTTCTGACCCGTGGTGTGAAAGCTGATATGGCTGCCGATATCCTGATGAATCTATACTCCGGGCTCAGAGTGAGTGCCCGTAATGGAAAAGGTCCGCGTCAACTGGCAGATCAGCTTGCTTTCACTTTAAACTCTATTAAGAAATAATGTTAATAAACAATAAGTTATAATTTATAAAAGAGGGCGAAAGCCCTCTTTTTTTGTCTATGCTTTGAGCTTGGTTACGTGGCGCTTAGATGGTGTTGTGCTAGGCACCGAAGGTGATATACTCGCCTATCCCGAAAGGGGCGGAAATTTGGAAAATAAGCGCTGTATAGAAGCACTATTTAGTAAGAGCAGTAAGAGCAGTAAGAGCAGTAAGAGCAGTAAGAGCACTATTAGCACTTTATTAGCACTTTTTTGCCTCAGCTTTGTAGATTTCCATCTAGACCGAAAATCGGTTGAACGTTTAAGTCTGCCTTATAGCTTAAAGACCATTCATAGCAGACGTATAAAAAGACTCTTAAACAGACTCTTAAACAGACATTTATTATAAATAGCAGACAAGTCACAACAGACAAGTCAAAAAGACAAGATTTTGTGGGGTAATTAATGAAAACAGTCGGTGGTGCAGCTAACAAGAGAAATAGAGACGAAACCAATATTGATCTGACACCAATGCTGGATGTGGTATTCATTCTATTGATTTTCTTTGTGGTAACAGCCTCTTTCCTGAAAGAGAATGCCATGGAAATTGAAGGCCAGGATCCTAATAACAATCCTCCGCCTCCTTCTAATGACCAGCCTCAGAATGTATTGATTCAGATAGATTCTCGTAACCAGATTTTCTTCAACCAGGAACGTATTGATATTTCTGCGATTCGTGCCAGGGTTGCCTCGGCTCGTGCAGAAAACCCTTCTGCATCGGTGATTATTCGTCCTGACAAGCAGTCCAGCGCGAATTCCTTAGTAGAAGCGATGAATTCAGCAAGAGAAGCCGGGGTGCAGACGATTTCCGTAATGGAATAAGGCATTTCTCAATAGCATTCATTGAATTTCACAGCCCGGGTAAATCCCGGGCTGTTTGGTTTAGGGGAATCTGAATTCCAGACCTTATAATCAGACGTATTATACTTTTTTACTATTCACTAAAATTGGAGGGGAGCAGCAATGGCACTGGTAATTTTGATTATTATTCTTGCATTGATGGAGTATATGGCTTTTTCATTTCAGGTCGGCATGGCTCGAGGTAAATATGGGGTTAAGGCTCCAGCCGTATCAGGGCATCCCGAATTCGATAAATATTTCCGGGTTCAGCAGAATACCCTGGAACAGTTAATTGTCTTTATACCGGCAATACTGGCTTTTTCCTGGTCGGCTGAAAATATTGGCTGGCCCGGCTATTACATCGCTTCAGGACTTGGTGTTATCTGGCTGATTGGTCGTTTTATTTACGCCATCAGTTATGTCAATGATCCGGCTAAACGTGGTCTCGGCTTTATGATGAATTTCTTCCCCTCAGTACTGATGATGCTTGGCACCCTGGTTTGTATTTTCATGTCACTGATCTGATTGATTCAGGTTTAAAAACTTATGGAAAGCCTTTGGCAGGATAAAGACGCTGCAGCGATTCTGGGTGAAGATTTACCCATGCGGGTTTACACCTCCCGTTTGCTAGGACAGGATGCAGATCTTGTGCTTCACGGCGGTGGCAATACCTCGGTAAAAAGTATATCTGTTGATATTTTTGGCAGAGAGCGGGACACCCTGTACGTCAAGGGCTCCGGCTGGGACCTGCGTACCATTGAAGCCGCCGGCTTTTCGCCTTGTGATCTTGCCTATCTGCAGGAGCTGGCGACTCTTGAGAAGATGACTGACAGCGACATGATGCAGCAGTTGCGTCTGTCCCTGCTGGACCCTGAAGCACCAACGCCTTCAGTTGAAGCTATCCTGCATGCCAATATCCCCTTTAAATATGTCGATCATACCCATACAGATGCAGTGGTTGCTGTCAGTAATACGCCTGAAGGTGAAAGTATTCTCAAAGGCATCTTTGGTAACGAGGTGTTAATCCTGCCTTATATCATGCCCGGTTTTGTTCTGGCCCGGCAGGTATATCAACAAATAAAAGATCTCGACTGGACAACAATCCAGGGCATTTTTCTTATGCATCATGGCCTGTTCACCTTCAATGATAATGCGCAAGGTAGTTATGAAGCCATGATCGCGCTGGTATCAAGGGTTGAAGATTACCTTGCTGACAAGGCAGTGCTGGATAATCAGGCCAAGGCAGTTTTTCAGCCTGCTGACCTTGATCTTCTGACTCTTGCCAGTACCCGCAAGCAGGTATCAGCTCTCGCTGGCCGCGCAATGCTTGCCTGTCTGGACTGCAGTGATTTCTCAGCAGGTTATGCGTCACTGGATAATGTTGAGAGTATCGCAAGCAGGGGGCCAATCACGCCGGACCATACTATCCATACCAAGTGTATTCCGGCCCTGCTGAGCGACGATCCGCTAGAAAATATAAATAGCTATGCTGCCAGCTACCAGTCTTATTTTGAACGTCATGCCAAAGGGGATCTCACCTGTCTGGACCCGGCTCCACGTCTGGCTGTCTGGAAAGGCAAGGGCGTAATAAGTTATGGGCAGAATGTAAAACGCCTTCAGGTTATTTCTGATATCAGTGCGCACACCATCAAGGCTATTCAATGGGGTGAAGCACTGGGTGGCTGGCAGGCTTTGCCGGAAAAGGATCTGTTCGAGGTGGAATACTGGGAATTGGAACAGGCTAAATTGAAAAAGGGCGGTAACTCGCCTGATCTGGAAGGCAGGGTTGCGCTGGTTAGTGGTGCTGCCTCGGGGATTGGAAAAGCCTGTGTAGAAGAACTGGTCAATGCGGGCGCTTGTGTAATAGCGCTGGATATCAATCCGGAAATTGGCAGTTTGTTTTCCTCTGCACAGGTGCTGGGATTAGTTTGTGATGTGACTGATGACCATGCTGTCAGTAAAGCTATTCGACAAGGAATACTCGGTTTTGGTGGACTGGATTTTCTGATCAGTAATGCAGGGTGCTTTACAGCCAGTGAGCCATTGTCGGCAATCTCCGATGACAACTGGCAGATCAGTATAGAGCTGAACCTGAGTTCTCACATGAAACTTATGCGGGCAACTTTACCTTATCTGAAACTGGGACTGGACCCGGCTATAGTAGTTATTGCATCAAAAAATGTGCCTGCCCCTGGCCCTGGAGCGGGCGCCTATTCAGCAGCCAAAGCCGGTTTAACCCAGCTGGCTCGTGTTGCAGCGCTGGAACTTGGTGAAGCCGGAATCCGGGTTAATGTGCTTCACCCCAATGCAGTTTTTGATACCGCTGTCTGGGATGAGGAGACACTTACCAAACGGGCACAACATTATGGATTGAGCGTGGCTGAATATAAGGAAAACAATGTGCTGAAAAAACAGGTGACCAGTAAAGATGTGGCGATCATGGCACGCCTGTTTGTCAGTCTTGATACCGCCTGTACTACTGGTGCCCAGATAGCTGTTGATGGTGGTAATGATCGGGTTATTTGAAAAACAGCGTTACAAGGTACAAGGTGCAAGTGAAAAGCTTGTAGGAGGGGTTTTAACCCCGAATGAATTCAAAGATAAAAATGGAAAGTATGTAGATCGGAAAAGGGCGCAGCCCGTCATCCGACATGGCGGACATCGTCTGCCTGGTAAATCATATTCAACTTAAGTTAAAAGTATGTAGGAGGGGTTTTAACCCCGAATGAATTCAAAGATAAAAGTGGAAAGTGGAAAGCGGAAAGCGGAAAGCGGAAAGTGAAAATTGAAAAGATAAAAGCATGCTTTGAAAAGGTTTCATGCTAGCCACAAGCTCACCAATATCCTTTATCTTTTTTCCTTTTTCAAAAATACTAGAAAGTATCCAGGCATGAGTGAATGTAATTAAATATGAAAGTCGAAGGCATTCCCTATCGCAGTATCTGGTTTGATGAAACTGATTCCTCAGTCAAGGTCATTGATCAGACACGGCTGCCGCATTTTTTTGAAATTCTGACACTTTCCACGCTGCATGATACCTGTCACGCCATTCGCACCATGCAGGTAAGGGGGGCTCCGCTGATAGGGGCAGCTGCGGCATTTGGTCTCTATTTATCGATTAAACAGGGTGAGTTGGCTCCTGAAAAAGCGGGACAACTATTGATTCAGACCAGACCTACAGCGGTGAATCTGCAATGGGCAGTGGATCGTGTGCTGGCAGCCATTGCCAGTGAACAGGATAAAGAGCAACAAATACATCAGGCACTTTTAACAGCCCTGGCGATTTGCGAGGAGGATGTCAGTAACTGCACCGCAATCGGGCAGCATGGCGTAGAAATAATTCGCGAAATGGCAAAGGGTAGAACAGGCCCGGTAAATATCCTGACTCACTGCAATGCGGGTTGGCTCGCTACTGTAGATAGAGGTACAGCCATGGCACCTGTTTATCAGGCCTGGGAAGAGGGCATTGATGTCCATGTTTGGGTAGATGAAACGCGACCAAGAAACCAGGGTGCCAGTATTACCGCCTGGGAGCTGGGCAAGCTGGCTATCCCTCATACGGTAATCAGCGACAACACCGGTGGCCACCTGATGCAATCCGGGCAAGTGGATCTTTGTCTGGTGGGCAGTGATCGCACTACTTTTCGCGGCAACGTCTGCAATAAAATAGGCACTTATCTAAAAGCGCTGGCGGCCTTTGATAACAACATCCCTTTTTATGCAGCCGTGCCTATATCCAGCATTGATTGGGAGTCAGATGATATTCCCATTGAAGAGCGCGATAGTGGAGAAATTAGCTCAATCCAGGGTCTAAATACACAGGGATTGCTCGATACAGTAAGATTAACCCCTGCAGGCAGCCCGGCGCTCAATATAGCCTTTGATATAACGCCGGCCCGATTGGTATCAGGGCTGATCACTGAACAAGGCATAGTGTCTGCAGACGAGAGTGGCTTGCAGAAGTTAAGAAGATCACCCGAAATTTAATGAGCATTAAAAAGCAGGAAAACATGCAGCAAAGAATACAAAACAAAGGGCTTGAAAAAGGGCTTAAATTTCACGGCCTGGTCTTGCTCCTGGCCAGCCTTGTGCTTAGTGTTTCTCAAATCCAGGCAGCAGGGGATATCCCGGTTTATGGCATTGAAATTGTAAATACCTGGCCACATGATCCGGCGGCTTTTACCCAGGGGCTCACCTGGTATGATGACATGCTGTATGAAGGCACCGGTCGCAATGGTCAGTCCAGTCTGCGCATGGTTGATCTGGAAAGTGGTGAATTACTGAAGCGTGAAAATCTCAACAGTCGCTATTTTGGCGAGGGTATCGCCATCCATGAAGGCAAGATTTATCAATTAACCTGGCGTTCGCACATTGGCTTTGTCTATGACCTTGAAAGTTTTAAACAGGAAAAAACCTTTTTCCTGGCGGGAGAAGGATGGGGCATTACCAATAATGAGGATTCACTCATTGTCAGTGATGGTAGTGCCAATCTTCGATTTCTTGATCCGGATACCCTGCAGGAAAAAAGCCGAGTAGAAGTGACCTTGAGTGGTCGACCGGTACAAAATATCAATGAACTGGAATTTATTAATGGGGAAATCTGGGCCAACCTCTGGTATCAGGACGTAATTTTGAGAATCGACCCTGAAACAGGCTATGTCACCAGTATTGTGGATCTCAATGGCTTATATCCGCAGCGCAATTCAAGGGATGAAGTGCTCAACGGAATTGCCTGGGATGAGGCGGGACAGCGCCTCTTTGTCACCGGAAAACTATGGTCTGCCTTGTACGAGATAAAAGTTCTGGAATGAGCTGCTTACAAAAGCACATTATCCTGAAAAGCAGAAGCAGGGGTTTCCATCTGGTAACCCATGAAATTCTTGAGCAATTACCCGAGCTACAGAATTTCAATTGCGGGCTGGCACATTTCTTTCTTCAGCACACTTCTGCATCGCTCAGTATTAATGAAAATGCGGACTCTTCTGTCCTCGATGACCTTGAAAAGCATATGAATGTCATGGTGCCCGAAAATGCACCTTATTATGTCCATACCTATGAAGGCAGTGATGATATGCCTGCTCATATCAAAAGTACTTTGGCAGGGTGTGAAGTCACCATTCCAATTAATAAAGGCAAATTGTTTTTGGGAACATGGCAGGGAATTTGTCTGGGTGAACATCGCGACCATGGCGGTCCACGTTCAATAATTATTACACTGTCCGGCGAAACGGCTTAATGGCTGATATTCAGTGAATAAAATTCTCTTATTGTTACTGTCCCTGTTTTTCACTGTCTTCCTTGTCGCCTGCGAATCAATGGTTTTTTATGGTCAGGCGATCAATGGTCAGCTATCAATAATCAGTAAGCGTGAAAATATCCAGACGCTGGTGAATGATCCTGAGATCGATGCCCAGCTCAAGCAAAGCCTTGAAAGCATTATCAGTATAAGAAAATTCGCCAATAACTCGCTGGCTTTGCCTGTTGAGAAAAATTATTCCAGCTATGTCGATCTTCAGCGGCCTTTTGTCTTGTGGAATGTTTTTGCAGCGCCTGAATTTTCTGTGACGCCGAAAGACTGGTGTTATCCCATTGCCGGGTGTGTGTCCTATCGGGGCTATTTTTCTGAGGACGCAGCAAGAAAATATGCGACCAGTTTGGCCGATGAGGGTTTTGATGTTTATGTGGGTGGCATAGCGGCCTATTCAACACTTGGCTGGTTTGCTGACCCGGTGCTCAACACCATTATTAACCGCGAAGAGCATCGTCTGGCGGCATTACTATTTCATGAGCTGGCACATCAGCTTGTCTATGTGCCCGGTGATACTCAATTTAATGAAAGCTTTGCCACAACAATTGAGCTGGAAGGCTTGAAGCGCTGGCTGGCAGAAAATAATAATTCAGCCATGATGCCGACATTGGTAGAACAAGCCGCTCGGGAGCAGCAATACAGGCAGGAGTTTGTCAGCCTGGTCCAGTCATCTATCCCTGTTTTGGAGGAGCTCTATTCCGGCGCCTTACCACTTGTGGAGAAACGCCAGCAAAAAGCGAAAGTAATACAAAAGCTGCGTGATGATTACCAGGATTTGAAGCAACAATGGAGCGGTTATGCTGCCTATGATGGCTGGTTTGCCGGTGAAATAAACAATGCCCGGTTAAACACGGTGGCCACTTACTTTAACCATGTACCGGCTTTTGAAGCTTTATTGGCACAAAGTAATTATCAATTGCCTGAGTTTTATAACAGAGTGCAGGCATTGGCTAAACTCTCAAGTGAGGAAAGACAGGAAGTTCTGACAAGGCTAACTCCGTAAAGTGGGATGTCCTGTGGTAGAATTTTGACCCTTGATTGCAAAGATAAATAAAAGCACTGCGCAGGAATTTCAACATGATTATTAAACCCCGAGTCCGTGGATTTATGTGTATTACAACGCATCCTACTGGTTGTGATGCCAATGTAAAAAGACAGATCGATGTGGTTAAAGCTAATGGTCCTGTTGAGAATGGGCCAAAGAAAGTTTTGGTAATTGGCGCATCCACCGGTTATGGACTGGCTTCACGCATCACCGCCGCT
>Ga0257114_1003011_pt1 | contig 10891 bp, 27 predicted proteins | sample SI112_10mmetaG_FD_190149 | JGI IMG/M metagenome (GOLD analysis project Ga0257114, IMG submission 190149) | Marine microbial communities from Saanich Inlet, British Columbia, Canada - SI112_10m | ecosystem: Environmental > Aquatic > Marine > Inlet | place: Canada: British Columbia | collected... | reverse complement strand
AGTCGGCAATAAATGAGCTTAGTATATCAATTTGATTTTCCAATCTTTCTGAATATACTTCTAGTTGCTGCACATCATCATATATCTTATCATATTCAGATTGTAAATCAAAATATTTATCAACTATATCTGCTTTCTCAATATTATGTGAATTTGATTTAATTAATAATACTACGCATATTACCATTAATATTGATGAAGTTATTCTATATGTTCTCATTTTTCTTTTCATTTAGTTGTCCTAGATTGTAAAAACATTTCATTAATATCCATCTGATCAACTATCAAAACATCATGATATCGTTGTCGAAGATCCTGTTGCCTAGATTCTGCTACTAGCTTATCATTGTAATGTTCTATAATAAATTCCGATATAGCTTGTTCTCTATGTATTACCCAATAATTCATCTTATAATTATTGCTACACGATTTCCAAATTCTTGATCATTTGGATATTGTTTTCTTAGTTGTTTTAATTCAAATAAAAGTTGATCGTCTTTAGTTTCTGATGGAGCAATACTATGTATATCATGATTAATTACTTCGCCTTCTGATCCAATTTGAGGAGGTCCATACAAGGCCCATGGATTACTAATATATTCCTTAGTTTGTCTATACTCGTTCATAGTTCTTTTTTTATTCATTTATTCTACTCCTTATATCTCGCATTTGTGCTGCCGTTTCATAATCTTCATTCTCTACCATTCGCTTTTCTAAATTTCCTAACATAGCATCTGCATCACCGTCAAATACATTCATTAATACTCTTCTAAATTTATCCAATGTTTCTGCTTGATTTGCATAATGGTATTCATCTTCTTTATTCATTGTTATTTGGAGTTTCAATAGTCCATATACCTACCAGGCCTAGTCCTATTATAAATATTAATACTACAATTTCCACTTTAAGTTTTTATTCTTTTTAACTTGCTTTATCAATGCATATAATTCTACATTAAAGTTATCCCAATATGTTTCATATTTCTTCATATCTTTTCTATATAATAAGTAATTAATTTAAATAATCCAATAATTTTTAAACATTTCTGCCATTTTCATATACATGTTTTACCGTAGGGAATCTTAAACTTATTCCACCTTCTTGATTCTTTGTTTCTTCAAAGTATTGAACGGTAATTGTTTTACCTAATAATTGTTCTGGATTTGCTTGGTATCGTATTCTCTGTTCTTGATTCCATCCTGAGCCAACTGCTACCCTGTAACCTTTGTGTTCAATCCATACATTAGCTAACATTGGTATTACAACTTCTTTGCCTTCTCTAATGACTCTATGACTATCAAATTCAATGTCTAACACTTCATACTCAGCATCAAAAAACTTTTTACATTTTAATAAATTCTTTGATCTCTTACCTTCATATCCCACATTCTTTCTTAACATTACACCTTCATATCCATTAGCATCCGCATCTGCAATCATTTCTGATAATTGTTGTTCATTATCAATATTGATTTGTTCTAATATACTTAATGTGTCATATTGATGTAATGGTAGTCTAATTAGTCGATCTGATAATTTTGTATCACTTTCTTTGGTGTCAAACTCTTGTAATGTTAAATAATCAAATATTATATACTTAGGATTTTTAATAGTATGATCTTTTCTTTTAATTTGTTTCATGATGCCTTGAAAGTCTTCATTGTCATTTTCATCCATTAAACAAATCTCTCCGTCTAATACAAAATCATTCGTCATCATTGATACATCATCTATTACTTTTTGTAAGGTTGTGAATTCATTGCCTTGTCTAGAATATGCAGTTACCTTATTACCTTCTTTCCTTATAAGGCATCTAACTCCATCTAATTTTCTAGACCCTAACCATACTTCATTTTCAAAGTCGCAGAACCTAGGTTCATACTTAGTTGCTAATGCAACATCAAAGGTAGGAATTAAATTTGATATAACTTTATTAATAACAGAATCAGATGCTCTAATCTCTAAGTTTCTATCTATAATGGAAAAGATTAGATCTTTATATTTAGTATTAGCTGTTACAAACCCATTTACTGCTGCAATTGAATCATGTCCAGTAATTACACGATTTGATAAATCATCTAATAAATTAAATAAATCATTATAAAGATTGTATTTAAATAAACCTGAATTCTTTTTACATGACTTACTGGTTACATAATACTTTTTATAAGGATCATATGTATAATTTAGTGCCGATGTAATGAACTCATTGTTTTTTATTGAATCTATGATAACTTTTTTTTCGTTGAGTGATGAAGTAGATTTCATTTCATCTACAAACTTTTGTAATTTTTCTAACATGTTTAAATAGTATAATGTGATAATTTTTCTTTTAACCGGATCATATGTTTACATGGAGCATATGGTTTGAATTCTTTTGCTTTGCAGTTACAATTGGATATTCGATGATCGGTTACTGTCACATCGTAATAAGATAACTTACCGGTTTTTTTATTTCTACTACCCATTTCTCTAAACTTCCAACTACGTGCCATTATCCTAATCCAATAAATTCTTTACTCAATAACAATGACAAATCTTCTGCTACTTCTTTTGCTCTCCAATAAGCTATAGCTTCTAACTCTAGATGAACATCATTATGTACATCATGCATTGTGAATCCACTACCATATGTAGTTACTAATACTGCTTCTTGAATATTTTGCATTATTGTATTTGCTTCATGGTTCCATGGAGCATCTTGAAATTCATTATCAGAATCCGAAGATCCTATATAATATTCATTTTCTGAATCGTGATAAGCATGTAGCCATTTTGCTTTAACTTTTTCTATAACTTCTTTTAATACTTCATCGTTATGAGCATACATCTCTGATGACCATGGCTTAGTTATAGCTATATTATACTTCTTAAGCTTCATCCTCTTCAATTAAACCATGTTCAACTTTAAATTCTTGTATTTCTTCTTCCGATAATTCATCTTCGAAATCTTTAATAATTTCTTCTGCGTGCTCAACAAAATATTCTAGGAACTGATCATCTAGATATATATCATCTGCTAAGTAGCTATCGATATGTACCTTAATAAAGTCTCCATATGATTCAATTTCTTCCATTAATGAGCTAGCTAACTCTGAATCATAATAAAATACGTCTTCGCAAATAATTGGCGCGGTATGATCATGGGTTAGAACATATACATCATATCCATCTCTGGTTGATTCTGTATAACAATATATGTCTGCGTTGTCAAAGTCTTCGGTGAATGTAACATTTAAATATCTCTTTGCTAATTCTATTTGTTTTTCATCTGTCATATCTCTTATTTTTTTCTATATAATAAGAATTATAATTTAATTATCCAACCGTTTTTAAAACTTTTTTCCATTGCCAAGCTCCAGCTCCAATGTAATAATCTTTAACATATCCCTTTTTCTCCATTGCGGATTCAACGGTAGTATTGTTTCTTCTTGCTGCCGTCATGGCATAATAACTATCTAAACTCATGTTTTTATTTTAAACTGGTGCTACAATATCTGAAAAATCGTCGTCATCCCAATCAGTGTCAAATTTTGTTTCTGGTTGTGTAAATTCTGACAATGTCTTTTCGCATTCAGAATTAAACTTATCTATATCATATCTAGCTGTTTCTGTGACATGACCTTTTTTTAATTCTTGTATTGCTGCCCATAAGTGTCCAGCTTCTCGATGATAATTTACATCTTCAAATGAATTGAATAATAATTGTAAGTCTTCTATAGACCATTCGACACTAGCTTCAGTGCCTTTTTCTAACATACCATCATAGTCAAATGTTCTTGACCATTTATCTCCTAATTTATAACTCATATATACCTTTTATTTTCTATATTATAAGAAAAACATTTTAAAGATCCAACCAAAATTATATAAAAATACTTACTGAAATTGTAGTTAATCCTACTACTACTAGTAGTCGATGTGGATCTAAAGGAACATAAGGTCCGCCAACACTTTTGTGATCAAAGCTTTTGCCATTTACTATATTTACTACTCCTATAGTTGTCATTGTTGCACCAATTAAAAATGATATAGCTTTTGTATTAACTTGTTTATTATAAATGGTTTGTGGTTTGGATATATTTAATTCTACTTCTGGAAATGATTTTGACAACGCATCCGTGGATATATTATAACTTGACAAGTTTTGTGCATTAATATTTGTACATGATGGATGTAAACATAATATTATTAGTAATATTATTAATGATATCAATGATTTTTTTTCTTCGGTCATGGCAATTTTTTATGTTCTAATTGTGTTTCATTAAATATATGTAACATTTTATAATCATCCATTTCGCCTACTATACGCACTTCTCCTGATGTTGTTTCAAATACTGATACAATTGTGCATGGGTATTTATATCCTTTAGGCTTAAATGCTTTATCTCCTACTTTAAATTTACTATTTTTTCCTATCATATCTATCCTTTTAGTGATGGTTCTGTTCTTATTAAATTTGGATAACCTTTAAATCCAACTGTGTCTTTCATATAATGACCGCAGTTACACAATGCTTCAACTATTTCAGCTGTCCCGTTAATTATTTTAATAGTTTGCTTTGTTATTTCTTTTGTAGATCCACAGTTATTACATTTATAAAGTGACATTTTTTCTTTTACCTTTTTTATTTCCTTTAATTTCTTTGCCTTCTATTTTTAACTTTTCAGCTATAATTTGTCTATAGATAGGACTTTCCGTTTCACAATAATATTGTTTTTTCATGTTAATAAATGTATTATCCAAGCTATCAATCCATTTACCTGTAATGCAACTAAGTTCCATTGTTTACGAACTGCAGTTTGGATTAATACACAAATAAAACCAGCTATATATAAAGGAGGTGCGACTGTCCATTGAGCTGCTATTAATAAACCTGCTCCTAAATAACCTATTCTTGCTGCTAAACGTTCTTTAGGTGTTAGTTTTCGTTCTCTGACTAGTATTTTCATCCAGCCTTTTTTGATTAAATGTTTACCATTTTTTAATTGTTTTTGAGTTAGTGCTATTGTCCAACCTAACATAAGAATAACATTTAATGTTATTAAAATTACTATTTTACTTGTTTCCATTATTCCAATATCGTTTTTCCTAGAACTAATGGCGCTTCATCTTTATGTCTTCGAATAGAAAAATGATTTGTGTGTTCTGTAATAATTAATGTCTTGCCTTTATATGATTTATAATTCTTATAAACATACTCTTGTATTTGTTCGTTATTCATTGTTTAGATATATATTTGTTTGATTGTTTACTTGTTCTTCGGTCCATGAAGGATACTTAACATGTAATAGTTCATGTATCACATCAAAAGGTGTTAATGGTCTAGTATGATTTATTATTCCAAATTTATTTTCACTATCAATAGTGATACCAATAAATTCTTTTAAATCTAAATCATTTGGATATGTTACTTGTTTATCACTGATAGATTCAGTTGTTATAAACCAATCGTCTAATCCTAATTTTTGTTTCCATTTATTTATTAATTTCATAATTATTTATTTGTTGTATCAAAATCATAACAAGGTTTAAGTCCAGCAAATGGTTCAAATCGTACTGTATTATTTTTCTTATTTGCTTTTGGGATAAACTTATGTTCTTTTAGCATTTCCGGTCGATTCTCTTTAACCCATTTTATGTACCATGGAGCTATTGTTCTAACATGATCTATAGTTAATCCTGCATATTTTCCTGATCTAAATTTCATATATAGTCCTGTAATTCCTACAGTGTCCGTTATCATTGTCTAATCCATAACCTATTACCCACTCTTCATCAATTTCAAAAACATTGTAATGATTATCTACAAATGAATTTGGTACTAGTAATGGTGGAGAACTTGTTCTTTTCAATAAAGTTACTATTGATATCATTGAAGGGTCTTTTACTTTCAAATAATCGATAACAGCATTAATAGTATTACCAGTATCATATATGTCATCTACAATATATACATGTTTACCTTTAATCGCCGTCTCTAAGTCTTTAGTTATTTGAACATCTCCTTGTTTCTTTTTTGATATATAAGACTTTACTCTCATAAAATCACATTCTATATCAATTGAAAGATTTTTTATAAAATCAGAATAAAACATAAAACATCCATTAAGTAGTCCAACAAATACTACTGGAGTCTTGTCGTCTCTATGCTTATCATTAATTTGTTTTGCTATAATTTTACTTTGTATGTCTATTTCTTTTTCAGTTAATAGTTGTTTCATTCTTTTGTATCCTCTTCTTTTACGTATTCAATTTTAACTTCTTCTTCTTTTTTCATAGCACAAGCTACGCAACAAATCCCGGAGTTAGCCATCTGTACAGGAGAGAACCATGTCATCAATCCGGCTAATGCCAATCCTACTATCTTTATTAATTTCTTCATATAATTATTTATTTTGTAATTCACTTAAACGCTTATTATATTTTAAATACACTGTTCTAGTTATTTCGTCGACTGTCCCATACATACAAGCTTGTCGACATATTTGATTTCTTAACTCTACTATTCTACTTAGTATATATGCTTCATGTCGTTGTTTTCTTAAATACTGATGTAATTTATTACGTATTTTATTCCCCATATAAATTAAACTTTTTAGGTTTAGGTTGCTCAATTTGTTTTTGCTCGTATCTAATAGCATATAATTTACTGTCCAATGGAGCTAATCTAAATTCTACTTTTTCACCGGCCATACTAAACCAAGCTTCCAATGTATCAGTCAATGTTGGATGTATTGTATCATTTTCGTCTGCTACTAGTATCCAGTTATCTCCTGGCGGTACTCTTCTGGCTATCAATTCATTAACTTCTATTTGTTCTGTTTCCATATATATTTATTATAATTATTCTTTTGGAAATTTCCAAACCGTTTTACGCTTTTTTCTGTTCCTTATAAGTTTACTAACATACTCTGACATTAGAAACATTATTAATAATACTCCGCCACATACTATTCCTACTAATGTTAATACTAATATATAAGTTAAAAGTGATGGTTCTTCCATAATTATAATTCTAATTTAGTTGCATACTTCAATAACATTTCTGTATTATTTCTTGTATAACTTTCTTTTCGTTTACCTTTGCCTTCTAATTGCATATCACGATAAAACATTACGTCATATGTATTACAATATTTATCACGATTCAATGATACATGTTTATAAAACGTGTCTGCATTTATAACATATATAGCATTCTGTGCTGGATGATGAAATGAAATAGTATCACATTTTCCTTCTTTATTCTTTCCTAATCTCTTTGCCATTGCCGTTGTCTTAGTACCAGTTATAACTAATTTTTTATGTTCATTTTTAATACCATTAGTAAATAAATGATCATATCCATCTGCATCAACTACTTCTCCTTTACATTTAAAATGAGTTTCTAGATAAGGAAGTACTACTTGTTCTGATATCCTTCCTGCATTAACAGACATTGCTTTACCTGTCTCTAGGAATAATCTAATCATTTCGTCTGTTATATGATTACTGACATATACTGGAAGATTAATTACTCTTCCGTCCTTTTGTTCTCTCTTTGTTACCATATGATTTATTTTGTTTATTTTTATATGCCATTGGGGATGGTAGTCCCGAATAATGGCAATGATCTTCGTTTTGTCTTTTATAAGTCAACATCCAAAACCATTCTTTTTTTATCATTTTATATTGTTTCTGATATTTCTAAAAACTTCTTATTAATTGACTTTGAAATTTGAGTAAGGTTACTGGTATCTATAAATTCTGCATTGTTACCATACATTCTTCTAAATGCATCTGCACACCAGCCTTCTGATCTACCATCAATAAAATATGATAACACATTAATACCTATTTCCTTCATTTCATTTACAACTTTTCTAGTAAAGTCAATTCCATTATATGTATACGCACATCCGGTTACTGAACTAGGAGCTCCATCTGAATAGTTAATAAATATACACTCATCGCCTTTTGCATCAGCTTTGATATATGGAAGAATACTTTTAAAAGATAGCCCTTCTGGTGTACATCCAAATGTTTGCAGATATGGAAAATATTTTTTTATCTTAGACATTTTATCTACTGCGCTATCATATGTATACACTGTAACTGTTTTTTCTGAATTACCTTCTAAATTACTTGTGCCTCTCAAAGATATTTGAACTCTAATGCCTGTTGTCATAGATGCTGCTTGAGCAATTGCTACTGCGGACTTAATAGCGTTTCGAAATCTCCTGCCGCCCATTGACCCGGAGGCATCAATTGAAATATGTATAAAGAAATTTTTATATCTATCGGTTACAATTCTATGAAACACATTAGCATTTTGGAATCCTAATTGGGATATCAATCTTCTATCAATTTTGCCTGTATTTAATCTTGTAGACTTCAACGACTTCTCTTCATTTCTCAATTGCAATTTCTTTCCCAATTGTTTGCCTAATATAATACCTTTCTGTATTCCGTCACCAGGACCATACCAACTTTTAGGTTCTCTATTTTCTTTTAATCCTCTCGAATCAAATATAGATTCCATATGACACATAACTGAGTGAGTCATTTTTTTGATAACAATTGCATCTACATTATACATATGAGAGCCAAACTTACCTGTATTAACCGGATTACTTTCAGTACCAGACTCTTTTAAGCTTTTAACAATTGCATTGTCTTTCTTTGAAAGTTTCCCAACTTTTTTAGGCTTACCATTAACAAATTCTTTTTGCTTTTGTATTTGTTTTCTTAATCTTTCTTGTTGTTTATTAGAAAGCTTACTGTTAACAATATACTTGGTCTTTGATTGCGGTTTGCTTGACGTCTTATTAGATTTATCTTGTTGCTGTTTTGAAGCAGATCCTTTAACTTGTTTAGAAACTATTTTATAAACTTCAATTGCTATATTCAATGCATCTTCTGAAGTTTTAAGTCTCTTGATATTTTTCAAATCGATTGTTTTCCATACAATTGGCAATACTTCTAATGCATCTATTTTTCTATTAGGGTTAGTTAAGTTAATAATCCTAAACATATATGAATCCCAATCTTCATCTGTCTTTTCTTCTGATTGTAATGCTTTATCAATAATAGCAGAATTAAAATACTTTGCATACATTGACTCATAATATTTTCTATATCCTGGTGCATTTGTATATACATGATAATCAATTCTTCTGTCTTCTATCCAATTAAATAAATCTTTTACTTGCATTATATCAGACTCAACCATATTCATATCCGGGTCTCCACCTCTCATAGCAATATAACTATGAAAGCTACTTCCAATATAACATCCATCTAATAATTTGAAATTAGTTAATGCTATATGAGAGCCTTCATGTAATGCTAGTCCTACAGTTGCATCAAAGTTATTATCTTCTATTTTAGATCCTATAGTAACAGATCGACCATCTGTATAACTTTGATCATTATTTTGAAAATGAACTGGAATTTGTTTACCTGTAACAATGCTAACAAAATTGCCAATGGCTCGCTGAGCAGAAGCTAACTTAGTGTAATCAACTTGTTTCTTGTTGTTAACTTCATAAGTAAAATCAGTATCAATGTCATCAAACCAATAACTAGATGCCGACTCTTCATATGTCTTAACTGGATTGGCTAATGCCTTTCTAATGCGTATCTTTTTCATAAATATCTCTTTTATATATAATAAGAAAACTAATTCATTTATCCAAGAAAAAAGTTGGGTTCTTTGAAGATTATTTATTTATTTTTCTTTTGTACTTGTGATATTATTCTTGATTCTGTTTTATCAAATCTAGAATCCATTGTTCTATGTACATCATCGATTCTATTGTTTAATGATCTATCAATGTTATCTATCATTTGATCAACTTGATTTTTCAATTGTTCTAAACTACTAAATACATCTGAGTTTAGATCTTCGTGATTTCTATTCACCCTATCAAAAGATGCCTTTACCCTATAAGCAAAAAATGCCAATAAAGCTACAGCACTGGATCCGATAAGGATTCCTATTAACATATTTGTTTCCATATGCTTCCTTTCTTATTTATGTCAAAGAACCCAACAATACTTTAAAAGGGAGCTAATGCCTACGCATGTCTAACTCCCTTTAAGATATGAAAGATGCTATTTAATGCATAGCTACAATATTTTAATATTCGGCTTCTACTTTTTCTTCTCCAACATTAAAGATATCTTCTTCTGCGGTACCTAAATGTTTCTGAATAACTTGCTTAACAAACAATCTTTCAGAGTCTCCTCCGCCAGATGCATCAAAGAATGGTAATATACCTACTTCAGAAGCTTCTTCTAATGTAAATCCATCTGCTAATAACTCACATATTCTAACTGTCATACGTGTCGATATCATTGTGCTAAGCTTTCCTTCATCAGACTTCCATTCTTTTCTAGTTACATCTGCAATATCTGCTACTGATTCTAATAATGAATCCTCAACTTTGTTGCCAAATCTTTTACTTAAAAGAACATGCTCTCTTTCTTTAGATAATATATCAACTTCAATAACTTCGAACCTATCTAATAATGCTCTATCTAATACTCTAGTAGATGTATACTCTGTTCCAATATTTGCCGTAGCTATAAAAGACACTCCTGGAGATACGTTTACTAATGGTGCATCAATATTTTCGTCTAATCTCAAATATCTTTGGCCTTCATCTAATACAGTCATTAATATATTCCAAGCTTCAGGATGTGCTCTAGACAGCTCATCTAAAAGAATTACAGCATTTTCTGTCTTAATAGCCTTAATGAATGCTGATTCATCAAACAGTGTCTCGTTGTTCTTAAAATGAGTATTACCAATTAATGTTGATCTAGGATCTTGTGTTGCTCCTAAGTTAAAATAAAAGAATGGTCTTTTAGTTGCCGTAGGCAATGCTTTTGCTGCTTCTG
>Ga0257114_1003010_pt1 | contig 10893 bp, 8 predicted proteins | sample SI112_10mmetaG_FD_190149 | JGI IMG/M metagenome (GOLD analysis project Ga0257114, IMG submission 190149) | Marine microbial communities from Saanich Inlet, British Columbia, Canada - SI112_10m | ecosystem: Environmental > Aquatic > Marine > Inlet | place: Canada: British Columbia | collected... | reverse complement strand
GGAAATCGGAAAAGTATCGCCTACACCACTTTTTAAGAGGCGTCCTAAATTCGCTTTGGCAGTCGTTAACTCAGCCGACAAAGGCAAATTTATGGACAGGACTGCCTGCTCTAATTTTTCTTTCCACGTGCGATCGTCTTGTACAAATTCGTTTTGAACACGCGACCTTAATTGCGACGATATTGGCTTTAATGTTTGCAAGGGATACAAAACGTCAAAGCTTGCCGGCTCTGAATCTGGCATTTGAACCATAAATGAACACACAATCACTGTATCTGCGCCGTCAACAAAAGACACAAATTGGATATTCTCTTCTCGAGATAATGGCTCAAAGCTAGTAACAAAAAGATCTTTCCAAGCATTCTCCATTGCCCGGTTCATACCGTCAGTAATAATTTGAATAATTCGCTGTTCCGTTGCCGTAAACTCTCCCTTCGCTTGATGAAGAGCTTTTATTTTTGAGCCGCCATAATAGGAATTAGTCAAGATCGAGATAAAAGAAGACTGCACCACTAAGAGAGAGTTCCCCCTCAACTCGTCTAGTCTATTGGTCGTCACACTTACAAAGTTATCGCAAGTCTCAACATACTCATCAAACGATTTCACTTCTGGAGGAAAGGATGAGATCCGCGGCATAATTCGCAGCATCGGAAGAAATACAGAGCGTGTAAATCTACAAATTTTTTCATTAACCATTCTGAGTGCATAGTAGTCACCAAGAAGTGAAAGGTCCTCTGAACCAAAATCAAACTCTCTAACTGCTGTGGTATCAAAGACCGCAGGAGTGTCTTCCTTACTAGCACCATTATCTAATCCACTAAGTAGGGCTTCCACTTCGTCATTAGAAAGTTTTCTAGAACCAACCATTTAATTTGGGCCTTTTATTGGAGTACAAACGATGTGAAATGAACGCCTTCAACACCGCCAAAGCCCTCGAGGTCCTCTAGTTTTACATTTATTGCATCCTTTATGCTGTCGGCAAGCTTATCTCTGCCGACTTTTCCGTCTATGTCATCTACAGAATAAGTGCCCATAACCCCCAAAACTTCCGAACGAAGGGCCATCTGATGTTTTTCGACGTTTTCAATTACAGTTTCATCGTATTGGGTAGATACACCCACGCTAATTTGTAAAAATTGCTTTGATTTATTTAAGTTAGTCGTAAAATTATCTGCAAAAGTGTAATAGCTCGTAACAAACGTCTCATTTACAGGCGTCTCTTTTGAAACCTTTTGTGGCTCCAGGTCCTCTTCATTGAGGCCATCTGCACTGGGCAATTGTCCAGCTTGTTTGAGTTTTTTCTCAATCAGCTCTTCAACCTGTTCCACTGGCGTTTGAGTGGGCATAAATAAGAAAGCCCCCGCCCCAAGCCCTATGCCCAACAATACGATTGGACCCAATCCAAAAAGTGCGATTTTCTGGAAATTGATTTTTCGTTTTGGAGCTTCTTCAGCCATAATCTTATCCTAAGCGATCAAGTTCAAACCAGTTGGTGTTCTGTAAAAACTGGTTGTCTGAGTATTTTGTATTGTAGCACTTTCTAGCACACTGTCTGCTTTGCCAGTAAGCTTGTTTCTGTTTTGACTTGAGTTTTGCCTTTGCTGATCAGCGCCACTCTGCATACCGACGGAAAAGCTCGCAAGTTTCATACCATTCTGGCCGGTTAATTGCAGCAACGAATCTTCGTTTGCACGCAAAATACTTGCAGCAGCCTGGGTCTCTGCGAACATCCGAATGTCTAAAGACTGTTTGTCCATCAAAATGTTCACTTTGATTTTTCCAAAGCTCTCCGGCTCTAAATTAATCTCGAAATTTTCTTGGCCATTCAGAACCTTATCAACAACTAGCATACTTATTCTTGAGGCATACTGAGCGTCATAAAGGGAAACATTATTATTAAAGCTAGACTGATGGCCGATTGTACTGGCTGTTGATCCAGATTGAGCTTGAGACGTATTTTGATTACTAAATTTCTCACTAGAATAATTTAATAAATTTATATTTTCGCCAGAAACCAACCTAGAGCCAGAGGTCGCTATTGTGGACGGGAGCGAGCTTAAACTCGAAATCGACTTTAACCTTAAAACTTCTGCTGCCTCAATAAAAGACTTAGGATCAAAAGACGTAGACGTATTTTGACCTTCAACCAGAACTTTATCCAGTTTCTTGCTTATAAAGTTAGCCTTTTCGAAATTAGACTTGAAAAAACTTTTTAGCTCAGCCGTTAAAGCTAGAGCACTGGAAGCCACACTATCATTATTATCGTTATGTACTCCGGCTACTAACTTTATTTTTTGATCTAAAATCAATTGAATTTGATCGACATCGATAGGTTTCTTATTTTCTTCAAAAATCTGAAATCCATAGTTTTTATCTGATGAAATGAATTTGTTGTTTTCTGCACCAGTCTTTGCCCAGGCATCAATATTCAAACCCGCAACGTCCATTCCAGTAGTTTTTAATATTATTTGTGTGGCGCTAGAAGAAAAAGCTGACATTTCTTCTAGAGAATGCAGGAGTGCTTTAGCGTCGCCTCTAATATCGGCACTTCCATCAATGACACCATCAGCCGTTCCAGAAAACTGCTGCACCTCGAAACCTTGGCCTGTGCCAATTTCACTATTTGTATATGATTTTAAATTTATTTTAAATCTAACAAAATCTGGAAGTTCTTTTAAATTTGTATCATTAGGTATCGCTAGTACAACGAGCAATTTGGAACGTGGGTCGACGCTGGGGTCAATCTCAACAGTCTTCGTTACCCCCATCAAATTTGTACCTAAAACTAGGTCTTGTTGCTCAGGTAAATCAATTATGTCGAACGCACCCAAATCACCTTGATGATCAAACAAATTAACTTTAACGGGAATAAATGGATCAAATTCCTCCGTTACTATGTCAGAGTTTCTAATCTGAACTGGCACGACTTGCGGTATTAAAAATTCACCAGTAATTGGTTCGTTGGTTTTTTGGTCACTTTCAGAGTATACGTAATCCTGCAAATTTACTTTTAAATCTCTGATATCAAACAATATTGTCGATGGACCAGTATCATTCACCTCAAGTTTCACAGGTGCACCTTTTAAAAGCCCAGTCAAAATGCTTAAAGCGCCGCCCTCGGCCAAATTATTCTCTAATGTCTTATCGGGCTGACTTACATCGGTTGAGTTCTCATCAGAAAAGTTCAGTGCCCGAAATAGTTGTTCCATGGTAAATATGTTAGATCCGGGATAGCTGTTGTCAGCAACGATATCCGCTGAAACCAAATTTAACCTAGAGTCCACAAATGCAGCCGTCGCATTTAAATCAATACGGGCCCCGATATTTCCACCACTTTCCAGGTAACCAACAAGGCCATCAACCCCTTGTTCTTCGATAGCGCCTTCTAAACTATCTTCAAATTTTATTAGTCCATTATCAATTGCTTGAGAAAGAAATTCTTTTGGAGAAAGTTTATTTTCAGAGGCCTGATCTAGATTACCAATACTAATATTTAACTTTTCATTTTCCGACAGAGTCTCAGGATTTCCATCACTCAGCGAATGCAACACAATAGAAAAATTTGCAAAGAGTGATTCACCATCGCTTCGCAAATCGTCAGCGCCTTTTAGTCCTAACTGCCAATCGGCATTAGCCGACCCAATAACACCACTGAAAGAGATACTCATATGCAAAACCTCAAGCCTTTTCAGGATCAATGCTGCAAATTTTGTACCAATTATTTTTTCCGAAAGAATATATTTCGGTCAATTTTTTTTAATTCCTTTTCTCTAAACTCTTCTATTTTCAAATCATTTAATTTTTCTATCATTTTTTTATTCTTACGTTCATAATTAGATACCAGCTTTTGCAAATGTATTTTTTCCTTGGTAAGAAATTCTATTCTATTTTCGACAATTTCTTTTTGACTGATCATTTTTTCACGCAGTTTACTATTAATCAGTGCTCGGTGACCGCTTTGAACCACCCCCAACTCCACCGTCTCTTCAATATTGAAGGTTAAATCATTTTCCAATTTACGAATTTTATCAATATTTTCATTGACACTGCATAATTCAAACTGTGTTTTTAATTTTTTATTTTTACCTTGGCGGTAAATTAGGTCAAAAATCTTATACTTAGCCATCAGATCAATTACCCGAATACATTTGAAAGCAAACGCTCAGTTTGCACAAATGAGAAATTTTCTGCTTGATCTTGATGTAGGAAACCTACAATTTTTGGCCAAACCTGGACTGCCAGATCTAGGTCTGCATCTTGACCCTGCACATACCCACCCATCAAAAGAAGATCCTGATTTTCCTGATATACAGACACTAATTTCCTCAATTTACGAGCGTCTTGCAAATGCTTTTCGCCACATAGTTCATCCATAAGGCGACTTACAGAATTGCTGACATCGATTGCAGGGTAAATTCCTTGTTGAGCCAGTTTACGTGATAATACAATGTGACCATCCAGAATGGCGCGAGCATTATCAACAATTGGATCCGAAACTGTGTCGTCACCATCAGCAAGAATTGTGTAGATCGAAGTTATGGAGCCTACGCCATTTACACCCACACCGGTTCGCTCAATTAACTCGGGTATTAGAGAAATGACAGATGGAGGATATCCCCTAGCCGTCGGCTGCTCTCCCAAAGACAATCCAATTTCTCGCTGAGCATGCGCGACCCGCGTCAAAGAATCCAAAATAAGTAAAACATTTTTACCCTGGTCTCGAAAATACTCTGCAATGCTGGTAGCCCTTTTCGCACCCTGTATTCTCAGAAGTGCAGATCGATCCGCGGGAACGGCAACAATTACAACTTTATGCTTTGAGTGAGAGCTAGTGATTTCTTTAGAAAAAGAAGCTAGTTCTCTTCCCCTTTCTCCAATAAGCCCAACGACGATTACGTCTGCCTCAGCACTTCGAGTAATCATACTCAAAAGCACTGACTTACCGACACCTGACCCAGCTACAATACCCATCCTCTGACCACGGCCAATCGATGTTATTGCGTTAATACTTTTAATGCCAACATCAAAAATCTCTGTAATCCCCCCCCTGTCAAATGGATTCACAGTTTTCCCCGCCATAGGGTAACGCTCCACCACCTCAATAGGACCCTGCCCATCAAGCGGATCACCTAACCCATCAATCACCCGCCCCAAAAGCTTTGAACCGACATCAATTTTTTTAAGCCCCTCAGTAGCAGTAACACTGTCACCACTAAAAATTTCTGAACCTTTCTCGTATTGAAAAATTATGTTTTTATTATCCCGAAAACCAATAACAGCTCCCTTTGATAATGATCCAAATTTTGATTTAATAACGCATTCCGAGCCAATTGAAGCTGGGAAATGGCTACTTTCTATAACCTGGCCGTCAAAGGAAGTGACCGTTCCACTGTATTCTACCCTTTCGACCTCAAAAACGCGTTTCTCGACACTACGAAAAACCTTTTCAAGCAATGACTGACCACCTGAAACCTGATTATTTTCTTTATTAGCAGGCATCTGATTCAGTCGCCTTTCGCGAAATCAAACAATGAAACTCGTGCGGAGGATTTATTGCATAATACCTCAAATTCGCCTCGCTTAAGAGTTTCCTTCTCGTCAATTCGATACTGTAGATCGCCATCAAGCACCAATTTATTCAATACCGTAAAATCTTTAGAATTTAGGTGAATTTTCACTTCATTATCATTATCAGCTATTTGTTTTACTACACGGGAAATTTTTTTGCCAAAAGGCGCTGGCATTTTATCAATTTTCGTGCCTGCGAGATCCGACGCTACGGACAATATAAAATTAGATATTTGCGTCTCTAATTCATCAGCAATAAAGTTGGATGCTCCCATTACTGCCTTTAGGGTAACCGATAAATCTTCTTCAGCCTCTGCTAGTTTTTCTTCAAAACTTGTTTTCAGTTCCGCCATTTCCTTCGAAAAATCAACGCCCTCACTTCCAGAACGCCTTTGTGTTGAGACATCTTCTATCTGACTACTTAAATCTGAGTTCACAAACGTGTCATCAGAAATTTCGATATGATTTTCATTTCTAGAATCTTTAAACTCTTTTTTATTCGAATTTAATAAAACAACCTCACCGGTTTCCTGTGGGTCCTGTGTTTTGCGTTCAATGATGTCATCATTTTCATTTAAAAAAGACGTTACAACAGACGCTTGCTGTTCGGCCTCCATTAAATCCTTGTCTTCAGAAATCTCAAGGATGTTCTTTTGTTCAATCTCATCCAAAGAGTGAGTTTCATTTGCGCCGAGTTCTTCTTGATCTATGATATCATTTTTTTCATCACTATCCGCAAGGTTTGAACGCACTAAATCAAATAGACTATTGGATTTCACAAACTTTTCCTCGCCAATATCAGAAATATTGTCGGGTCGAAACTCAGTTAGGCTAGCCGCTTTAAGCAAACCAACCAAGTCGGAACTGGTTAAAGCCTTCTCATCATCAGGTACATCTGAGGCCGTATTCATTAGACCATTTCCTCACCACCTCGACCAGCAAGAACAATTGTACCATCATCCGATAGCTTTCTAGCTACGTTAATAATTTGTTTTTGAGCTTCTTGGACTTCAGTAAGTCGGACAGGACCAAGGGCCTCCATTTCATCGCGAATGTTTGCTGCTGCGCGAGTCGACATACAGCCTAATAATTTGTCTTGAAGAGCAGCTTCCGCTCCCTTCATCGCAATGATCAAAACATCTTGATCAACAGACCGCAGAAGTGTTTGTAGCGATCTATCGTCCGAACTTGAGAGGTTTTCAAAAACGAACATATTGTCTTGGATCTCCGCCATGAGATCTTTGTCTTCTTTTTTGATCGAGGTGAGAATTCGTGTTTCCATTTCTGTTTTTGTAAAGTTCATAATTTTAGCAGCCGCTTTTACGCCGCCAATTTTTGACGCACGAAGAGAGGTATTCGCAGCAAATTTTTCTTTCATCACGCGCTCTAGCTCTTTGACGGCGCCTGGCTCTACAGTCTCAATTGTGGCAATCCGCCTAACGATATCCGCTTGGATGTCGTCCGGTAGTAACGTTAAGACATCCGCTCCCAATCCAAAGTCTAGATAGGAAATAATCAAAGCTTTAATTTGAGGATGTTCATCTATAATCAACTCAGAAATTGCGCGAGCATCCATCCAATCTAGAATATCAATGGCTGACTCTGAGCTCGCTGGTGTAATTCGGCCTAGAACAGACTGAGCCTTATCTTCACCCAACGCACGTATCATAACATTTTCAATATAGCGTCCAGCACCCAGTCCTAAACCAGTTTGCTTTTTAATGGTTTCAAGAAATTCATCTAAAACCATATTGACCGTGTTTTGATCGACGCCCGCCACAGAATACATTGCCGTACCCAAGTGCTGAACCTCTCGAGGCGTCAAGTTTTGTAAGACTTGCGCCGCTTCTTCTTCACCAAGAAGCATCATGAGGATAGCAGATTTTTCTGTGCCAGAAAGCTCTGCTAATTTTTCGATGTCTGATACTTCTTCAGCCATTTTTCACTCCTAAGATAGCAAATCGAGATCTTGCCGCATTAACTGCTTAAAGACGTTAGCCACTCGACCAGCCTCGTCTGCCACAATCATTCGAACAAGGGCAACTTTATCATCATACGTGTTCGCAGTGTCCAAAAGATCTGCGGAAATTCCACTCTTCTTTTTAGGCTTTAATTTTGCCTTGATGCCTTCAAGCGTTTCTCCTTCATCCACCTCAACTGCTTTTGTACTTTCAACACGTTGGGCAGCCAAATCAGCCATAGTTTCGGCTTCAGCATACAACTCCATAACTGAGTTGGTACTTGAAGTAGGTACTAAAATCCTTGAAAGCATTGGACGCACTACACCAAGGGATATAAAACCAAGCAGTATAACAATTAAAGTTTTTTCAATAATCGATTTAAACCAAGCCGTTTCATACCACTGGATTTGCTCACCAAAAATTTCATCATTAAACAATTGGGATGTAATTGTTAAGCTGTCGCCACGATCACTTTTTATTCCAATTGCGCTAGAAATTAATTGCTCCAACTCATTTTTAATTTTATCCGAAATGGGTTCATAACTGACCTCGCCAGTATCTGGATCAATCACTTTGCGATCTCTAACTAATACCGCAGCATCAATTCTAGAAATCGTATTAGATGGTGTAGTGACGGTTTCAAATTTACGACTGACCTCATAATTCTTAAGCTCTGTTGAAGATTTTGTCTCAAATTCACTATTTTCTTCAGCTCCACTCAAACCAAGCTTTGCACGCGAATTTGCCGTATCTATTTGAGCCTCTGCTGGCGGCTGATTAGATATTGCGCCTGGAATACCAACTGCATCTTTTTTTGCAGTTACATTCAGAGAGCTTTGTTCACTCAAGATGGCAGAGTCATTTGGATCAACCAGTTCCTGAGAGGTCTCGCGACGCGTAAAGTCAATTTCCAAGTTCACTTGCGCGGTCACATTTGAAGCACCGACAATTGGCGCAACCAAGCTTTGAATTCTAGACCGGTAGATACCCTCTAATCGCATCCTGTATGCGAGCTGACTGTCAGCCATGACTTCATCAGGATTATCTGGAGAATACGATAGTAAGCGGCCAGATTGATCAATGATAGATACGCCACTTTGTCCCATGCCTGGGATCGACGACGCAACTAAGTTGGTGATTGCCCTGACCTGGGTTTGATCAAGCTGCCGCCCATTCTTTAGAGTAACAAATACCGAAGCGGTGGGAGCTGTCTGATTGCGAATAAATACTGACTTTTCTGGCAACGCTAGATGCACTCGTGCAGCCTGTACGCTACTTATCTCAGCGATAGATCTCGATAGCTCGTTTTCCTGTAATTTTTTTAATTTCATTGTTTCAACGGAACGGGAAACGCCAAGCGGCAGATTATCAATCTCCTCAAAGCCATTTGCGGAATATTCTGGGAGACCTTGAGCTGCTAGTGAAATTCTGGCTTGGTGATAGTCGTTCGTAGGTATCAAAACCTCCCCAGTAGCTGGATCGAGCTCCACACTCATGCCCATATTTTTCAGAGATTCATAAATCTTAGATTTGTCTGCATCAGACACAGAGGCGTACAAAGTAGTCATGTTAGGTTCGCGCATGGATACAAAAACGATCGCAGCCGTTACTGCCGTCAGTGCTGCTAAAATAGTTGGAAATGCACGTCGAAAGCTAGGTTGATCGATAGCTTCACGAATATTGGCGACAGCATTCTTGGGCGAAGTAAGCATGTTTCTTGAACTTACTTCGGTAGTTTCAATGCTAACCATCTGATCTGTATTTGCCATAGTTTTTATCCTACCCGCCTTATACCGGCATGTTCATGATATCTTTATAAGCGCTTAACGCTTTATTACGGATATTGAGAGTTAACTGAAATCCGACTGATGAAATTTGTTGATTAATCATAACTTTAGACAAATCACTTTCAGTACCAAGCTCATAGTCTCGAGCTAATTGTGAAGCTGAATTTTGAGCTTGTGCAACTTCGTTCAAGCCATCAGAAACTCTTTTGGAGAATGATGGACCTGTTTCAACAGATTTCGCCTGTAAGACATCTGCTGAAAGCTGAACCTTCTGCTTAATAGATGACAAATTTGTGTTAACAGCGGTAATATTTGAGCCTTGAATTTTCATAGTATATTCCTCACCCAACCTTTGCATGAAGTTTTGAACTGAGCGCGTCCATAGTATTTCTCGGGCTCAAGGTTAATTCATTGTCAAAAACGATATTGGCGCACCCAATTTCCGCTGAATGACTGAATATTTCAGCGCGCTGAATGACATTGTCGAGTTCTCTTACATTCCCAGGCCAGTCATGCTCCATGAGCTTTTTTAATGCCTCTGACGAGAGCACTTTTAGAATGGCTTTTTCAGAAAAATTTCTTGTAAGAAGATGTGCAGCTATCGCTGGTATATCAAACCTTCGTGATTTCAGTGCACTCGTCGATATTGGAAAGACATTTAGACGATAAAACAGGTCTTCTCTAAAATTGTTTAACCTGATCTCTTCAACCATATTTCTGTTAGTGGTTGCCAAAACTCTAATATCGACAGGAATTTCTTTTGTGCTTCCAACCGGAGTCACTACTTTTTCCTGCAAAACCCTGAGTAATTTGGACTGAAGCGCAAGGGGCATTTCTGATATCTCGTCGAGTAAGATTGTTCCAGAATGTGCCGCTCGGAAAAGACCGGTATTTGATTGCATGGCACCTGTAAAGGAGCCTTTTTCATGCCCAAAAAGCATGGATTCTAACATATTTTCAGGAATTGCCGCACAATTCACCGCTATAAAGGCTTCATCTTTTCGTGATGATTTGGCGTGCAAAAGCTTTGCAACCACTTCTTTACCTGTGCCTGTTGGACCATTTACCAGTACACTTGCACTGGATCCTGCTACTCTACAAAGTAGGTTCACTAAATCTGCAGTTTCAGGGTCGTCACAGGGCAAGTTAACATACTTTCCCAAAAATTGTTCTACAAACATATTTAAATAAAAACAGCTTATAGACGAACAATCCGTCAAATCTACTGGCACATGAACGAACTTAATAGCTCCGTTGCGCTTTTCTTTAATCTCAAATGTCTCAGAGGCAGCTATGAGTACAAATACTTTAGTGATTTTTTTAGATCGAATATACGACTCAAACTTATCAGAATTAACGTCGCAATTTTTCGATGCTCCAGAAATGATTAAGTGCCGCTCTTTGGAAATCGTATTGATACAAGCTTCATCATCCAAGATAGACCACTCCACACCTCTTTTATTAAGGGCGCTACAGATAGATTTGGTAAAGGTGTTATCCCCAGCATCAATTAAAAAGTTTGTCATCTTCGTCCTCCACCGCAGTGATGCACGCCTCATGCCAAATAAAATATAATG
>Ga0257114_1003008_pt1 | contig 10893 bp, 11 predicted proteins | sample SI112_10mmetaG_FD_190149 | JGI IMG/M metagenome (GOLD analysis project Ga0257114, IMG submission 190149) | Marine microbial communities from Saanich Inlet, British Columbia, Canada - SI112_10m | ecosystem: Environmental > Aquatic > Marine > Inlet | place: Canada: British Columbia | collected... | reverse complement strand
CTGCAATTGGTGATCAAATATGGGTAGCTAGGTGGTTACTTTATAGAATTGCTGAGGATTACAATATCTCTGCAACATTAGATCCAAAACCAGTCAAAGGTGATTGGAATGGTGCTGGTATGCATACCAACTTCTCAACAAAACAAATGAGAGAAGATGGTGGATTTGACGCGGTAGTTGCTGGCTGCGAAGCTCTTGGTAAAAACGCAGAACTCCATGTACAAAATTATGGTGCAGCTATTGAAGACAGGCTCACTGGTGCCCATGAAACACAAAAATATGATACATTCTCATATGGTGTTAGTGATAGAGGTGCCTCAATAAGGATTCCATGGCAGGTAGAGATCGATAAAAAAGGTTATCTTGAAGACAGAAGACCTAACGCTAATGCAGACCCATATGTTATTGCAATGCTTATGGTCGATACAATTTGTTCAGCTGCTTCTAGTTAGAAGTTGAACTAGCAATAATTTCTTCAATTTTTTGTTGAAAAGAACCTAAATTACTATTGAAAGAACTCAATGCGCTTGAACGTCTTTCACCAGTATCTGGTGCAGTAAGTCCTTCGAGAAGCTCTTTTGTGTCTTCATAAATTAAACTAACCAAGACTTTTAACTCTTCATGATTTGAGACCAAACTTGCATTGGAATTTGGAGGTCCCGGATCTGAAACGGTGGCTACAAATTGTTCAGCATCATTAATAAAAGCTTCAAACTCTTGTTGAGCTTCTTGATAAGTGGTATCTTTATCATCCCATCTCTGGTTTGTTTCAAGTACCTTTTTGCCTAGTTCAGTAGATTGAATTTTTTCAGCTTGTATTTCTTCAAGGTAAGTAATAACATCTTCTGGCAACGTCGTTGACGTAGTGGTAGTTGTAGTATCTTCCGTGATTTCTTCTGATACTACTTCTTCAGTATTGTTATCAACTATATTTACTACTTCAAGATTATTGTTTGTAGTAACACGATTAATAAATGTATACGTTGTTGCAATCATCCCTATCAGCACTAATGGAAGTATGAGTCTTCCAGGTTTTGGGTCTGGGTTAAAGTTTTCCATAACTATAGTGTATCAAATTGAGTGATAATATCTGTATTTATTAAATCCCAGCTACGTTCCTCATCTTTAGTTACTGTCAAAAAGCCAGGGCCTACAAAAATACTTATTATTCCTGAAATATCTAAGATTTTACTACATAGTTCATTGCTTGTATTATCAGAAGAATTAATGACGGTACCAACTGTTAGATCATGTACTAGTTCAATTTTTTTAGCATTTGGGTTAGGGGTACTAATTAATTCCATATATAGGGATAGTTTAATCAATTAAATATTAATATATGACTGTATGAACTATCAAAGTAAAAAAATAAGTAACCTCAATTTGGGTTTTGAAGTTAAAAATTTTTATTCCATTTTAGGTCTTTATATATTTTCACTTGGTTCATTAGTTGGTGGATTTTCTTTTTATCTCCTTTTAGAATCTATCGGTATTGTAGAGAAAAGATTAATAACCTGGAACGGACAGGGCTTATTTTGGTTCCTAATACTATTTTTTGTGGCATTATTTTTACTATTTATACCAGTAGAGTTCATAAATATATTTAAGGTTTATAACTCCGAATTCAAAGACTTAGTTTCTAATATCATATATGTCATTATTTTTTCTTTGATGTCGTTACTTATTTTTCAGATTTTCTTGAGTACCGAGAAACAAATCTTGTCCGATCTCCAGTCAATAGCAAGATCAGTATCATTTTCAGGATTCATTGCAGTTCCTTTAGTGTTATTCGCTCAACATAGTTTCAGAGAAACTCTGCCTATAATTGATCGATTTTCTTATGGAATAACTTTATTTTTTTGGATTATTTCTTCTCAAATATTTTTATAATCACATTTTCTCAACAGGTTTGATGCCCAAACAAGACATCACTAAATGTGAATATTTTATAAACAGTGCTGTAATAAGTATTTTTTGGTTTTTCTTAATCTTGTCTTCAATATTTTTTATATTCGATGCTTGATAGAAAGCATTGAATGCATTACTTATCTCATATAAGTAGTTTGCAAGGTGATGTGGTTCACTATTTTTTACACTTAGTTCAAGATAAAACTCAATGTTTGCAAGTCCAATAATTAATTTTCTATCTAATAAATCTAATTTAGAAGAAGTCTCACTAATAGGTTGTTCATCCACGTTAAGAGCACCAATTAGTTTATTTGCTCTCACTTGAGCATATTGTATATATATACCAGTTTTTCCAGCAACATTAGTAAATTTTTCTAAATCAAACTTATAATCTGTTTTTCTATTTGTAATCAGGTCACTGTAAGTCAGCACAGTATTGGTTAAACAGTGAATATCATTTTTTGATAATTCTGTATTTATCTCTCGTATGTAGTTAAAAGTTTGTTCATACAGATCTACTAATCTAACGTTTCCTCCGTCCCTTGTTTTTAAGGGATTTCCGTGTGAGTCATTAATAGTACCAAATCCAATGTGGGAGTATTGTTTTGACGGAAAGTTAAAAAACTCAAGAGAGTTAAATAGCTGTTCAAAGTGCAATTTTTGTCTGTTATCTGTGACATAGAGAACTTTTTCGTGAAGAATTTTTTGGTTTCTCAAGAGTGCAGTTGCAAGATCAGTAGTGATGTATAGATACGATCCATCTGATTTTGTAATAAGAATTCTTGGGTCTGTTGGCTGAGCGCTGATATATGCACCATCATCTTTTTCTATTTTTTTATCATTTTTTAACTCTTCCAACATATCTGGTATTAAGTTATTTACAGAACTTTCACCCCACCAGTAGTCAAAATCATGATTCAGGGTGAATAAAGTTTCTTTAAGTGAAGTCAGAGTTAATTCACTAATCTTTTTCCAATTAGAAAAAACTTTTTTTTCACCGGATGATAATTGTTTATTAGTCTCCTGAGACTTCTTTTTAAAATTATCATCAGTGCTATATTGCTTCGAAGCGTTCGGATAAATTTCTTCAAGCATGTTAATTGTAAGGTCATCAAAACTGATTCCTTCTAAATCACAGTAAGTAATGATTTGAGCAACAGGCATTCCCCAATCGCCAAGATGAATGTCACTACTGATATTATTTCCAATCATTTTATTGGTTAAGTAGATACTTCTTCCAATATTTAATGGCCGAAGGTGACCTACGTGAAGAGGTTTACCAATATTTGGGCCTCCGTAGTCTATTATTATGTTTTCTTTGTTATGCCTTAAGATATTACTTTTAACATCCTCAAGATTTTCAATTATTGATTCAGCATTAATCTGAATGTTTATAAATAGATTTTTTGCAAAATGAAAAACATCAATAAGCCCTGATAGGTCTAATGTATCAGATATTTCATCTTTAATGGACTGGACCTTAGGGTGATTTTGATGCTTCACAAGATTATTTATTTGATAATCATAATTATCAAGATTTGATATACGGATATCTATAAGTTCATCTATACCATTTTTTTTTAGAATGTTACCTAGATCGTCTACAACTGTTTTTAATAAATTCATTATATGTTTTTAATGCTATCAGCTTACTTTTTAGAAATATATTGTTTAGTAATTAAATATAAAAATAATAAGTTATCTACAAAGTAACGTCTTAATAACCTTTTAGGTTCTTGAGCTAGTCTCAAAACCCATTCAAGCCCTAAATTTGCCAAAAATTCTGGAGCTTTAATTTTAGTACCTGCGATCCATTCAAAGACTGCACCGATACCCACAAGGTTAGATTCTACAGAATACTTTTCCTGAAAGAGATTAATAAATAATTCTTGTTTTGGAAAACCAAGAGATACCCATACAATATCTGGTTTTGTATCAATAATGTCTTTTACGTATGCCTCTTGCACAAGCTCTTCGTAGCTACCTACAGGAGGAGAAAAAGAACCAACTATATTTATATTAGGAAAATCTTTTTTTAGTTTTCCAATTAATTTTTTCAAGACAAGTTCTTCACTTCCACAAAAGTAATGACTGGTATTCCTGCTAAGGCCATCATTTATTGTTGTAAGCAAAATATTATACCCGTCCACCCTGCTTTGACCATTTTTGTAAAGAATCGATGAAGATTTTGCAATAGGGAATCCATCTGGTGTTTTGATATCGAATGAGTTAATAATTTTTCTTAGTTGATCGTCTCTGTAGCTCCTAACAACAGTATTTGTATTACAAATGGCAACTTTTAATGAATTTTCAGTATTTAGAATACTAGAGACTTCAGCTATAGATGTTTCAGATATTGTTGTGTTGAGGATTTTTACAGTATTCATTATTAAAACTAGTATATAAATACATTCGAAATATTTGATGAATTAGTTATTTCATGCGCCTGTGGCTCAACTGGATAGAGCATCTGACTTCGGATCAGAGGGTTGGGGGTTCGAGTCCCTCCAGGCGTGCAAAATCTAATATTTGCTCAACTCGATTCTTGTAAGAGTAGGTTTTATAACTAGATAAATTGATGGTTTTAGTAGTTTGCAATTTTAGGATAGCGCTTATAAATGATTCTTTATTATTAGCTTTAAAAAATTCTATATTTTCCCCAAATGGAAGGATTTGATGAGAATGAAATTTTACTGCGACCACTTTTAAGTTGGAAGCGAGATATTCAAAGTATTTCAACGGTGAAGTGTGCATTCTTGAATTTATGTTATCAGAAGAATTTGTAAGAATTCCAATTTCTGAGCGAAGCAATACTTCTGCAGTTTCTTTTTGATTCAGTCTTCCCAATAGCTCAATATTGCTCATGCCAAGTATATTTATTTTTTCTTGTAGTTTTGTTACATATTCAGATGGACCACCAACAATTTTAAGCTGATAGTTCTCGAGTCTATTATCAGCAAAACAATCTAGTATAAATTCAATATCTCTGCTTTTCCCAAAACGTAGCAAATTACCGACAAAAACAACCTGATTATCTATTTTTTTAAAATTCTTAAAAAAAAGATCTTCTCTAAACGCACTTCCCAAAACAATAGCTTGGCTAGGTTTGAAACCAGTATCATCATAATGACTTTCTAAACTTTTAGTTAAAAATACAACTCTGGAGTTTTTATTTTTAAGTGATTTTTTAAGGAGAAGCTTTCTTAGTTTTGATTCACCATGGCATTCAAAAATAACTCTTTTTTTTCTTTTAGATAGAAAATAAAATACCCAATCTGATCTTGTAATAAAAAGATCAGCACTATCTAAATCACCACTAAATGATATAACTCCTAGCGACCAAAGAAAATGACTTATATGAAAATTAATTTTTTGGAAGTAATTAATTTTACCAAAAGGCAAAGGGTGCTTTGTTCTATTGATTTCTATTCTTTCAGAAAAATTGTAGTAGCTTTGTAACTCTGAAAGACTACTGGAGCTTGCTGAATCTCTATTAGGAAAAGTCAGTGTTACTTCATTTTTCATTCTTACCATTTCTATTATGTTGCAAATACTTTGTAAAGAATTTCCAGTTTCTGCTGGAAAAGTTTGATATGTAATATAGTGAATATTGATCATGAGGAGTTAATATCACTGCTAGTATTTTTAAATCCAGAAAAGTTTAATTTATCTAAATGGAGTACAAATAAAAGCAATATAAAATTATTTATATAAAGTACAGAATCACTTTTCAATATATTCACAAACATAAATAAAACATAGACTATGAAAAGAGGATGATTTTTATTTCTTATTATTTTTATTATTAATAACAAAATTAAAATAAATATTCCTAATGCTCCAATGTATACAAGATAAGAAAGGAAACCAGAATGGGGTAAAACAAGTCCAGAGTTAACTTTTGTTGGGTGATGAAGATAATAATCTACTAAATTGTTAATGCCTGTTCCCAAGATGAATGTTTTCATACTTGGGTTATATTTTCCAATAAATATTCCCCATTTTTCACTTCGATTAATTGGGTATGCAACCGAACTTATTAGTGAGGTTACGTTTGGAAGATTATTTCTCTCGCTGAAATGATATTTTTCAATTAAATAACTTAAAGAGGTGGAAACTTTTTTTAGATCTTCTTGATTCTGTAGTAATTCCAGAAACCGATTTTGCTCAACTGCAGTTAACCCATATTCATTATTTTCTAGATTTTCAATATAGCTTATTTCCAACCCCTCTTTAATAACTTTTCTATTCAATTCATCTAGAGAAGCAGTATTGAAAAAAATAACATATGAAATAGGAATACTTATTAAAATTCCAAAAACTATCCCGTACTTTAACTTAGTAGATTTAAAATAGTGAAAAGCAAATACTGCTATTATAAGTAGAACCATTGAAAAGCTAGCTGCGAAGTTGTTTGACCTGTACAATCCATAAAGATTTACAACAATCAAAGACAGCTGCAGATAAGACAATCTAGCAGGTTTATTTTTTAGGGTAACAGTAACTACTAATAATATAATAAATGCATAAAATTCTCCCACTCCCTCAGCAGATGGACTGATACCTCTCCATGCATTTCCACTGACTGACTCAAATGTGCTGCTTGCACGTTTATTAAGCCCTAGATAATAATATGTATAGAGATTTTGAATAGGACCTGTTGCTGAGAATAACGATAGAACAGTAAGTAAAACTCCTGAATATAGAAAATTATTAAGCAATTTGTTTACTTGAATATATTTTATTGTATTTTTGAACAAAAAAACAAGACCACAACACAAAAAAAAGTACATTAAAGACCAAAAAAATATTGAGTATATGTTGTATGATGAACTGCTAAATCCCTTGAGCTTATCAACATCAAAAAACAATTGAGATTGGGACACCTGCGAAGTCCAAAATGTTGTAAAGACTAAAACAACTAGCAGCATGAGTTTATATCTTTTATTAACTAGAGTCTGGCTTATCCCAAGAAATGAAAAGCACAGTAAAAAGAAATTGAGATTTGAGGTATTGTAAGTTCCCACAACCAAGAAAATATACGGCAGGTAGTTTGTGAAATTATAAAATCTATTTTCTAAAATATTAACAAAAGTTAACAGAACTAAGTAAACACCTAATAGGTATGAGTACAGCAGATAATTGTTAGCTAGATTAGTTGAAAAAATCTTTGAATTTAAATTGTAAAAATATTGTTCAGAAGTTAAATGAAGTCCTAAAAGCAAAAGCAACAATAATATCGATGTATTTTTATATTTTATATTATATTTTTCTGATATTGGAATCATAGAAAGCAATACCAGCCAAAAAAATGATTGGATCAATAAATCTAAATTAATATTTGTACCAACATAAATAACAATTTCAGAATCTATTTGACTTGTTCCGTTAATTTTGGAAAAACAACCTATAGAGGATGTGGTATCAAATTTAATCTGATAATCAGATGAATTATTATTAGAAATAAATTCTGTTATTGAATAGTCACAAATAAGAGATTCGTAAGCAGTTAGTGTACTCTCGTTAAGCTTCAAAATATCCTCACTGGTATTCCTATTATTTACAGACCAAGGTAGAACCAAAGTTGCTACAAGGACTAACAATTTCAAATATATAATCTTATTTTTTAAAATACGACCACCACCCACGACTGATCACCAGTTGTCTTACTAAAGTAATAGAAAGAATTATCGAAAGTGTAATGAAGAGTCGTTGTTCATAATTTATTAAATCTACAATTTCAGAAAACCAACCACCGTTCACATAATTAGCACACTCAAGCCAGGAGTTTACATTGATAACATTACCATTTAGATCATAAAGAACCTTAACGTCAAAGGAAGCATCAGGTGTAAAGACGAAATTTGGATTATTTGCTATTTTTTCAAAATCAGGGGTTTCACTTGACTCTCCACAAATTTGAATAATTTTTACATCCATATGAATATTATCCCTTATTGATAATCATATTTCTATGATTAGTTGAACTTACTCTAAATAATTTATTAAAAAATTACAATAGGGATAAAATAGTGTTGTGAATGCAGACCCAGGTTACTTTGGACCAAACTCAATGATGTGGAAAGTAAATAAAGAAATTACTGTTCTATTTGGTGGAGCTAGAGCATTGTTAATGCACGCTGCACATCCCTTAATAGCTGCAGGAGCAAGGCAAACATCTTTTTATCAACGAGATCCTTGGAAGAGGCTTATCAGAACCTTATCATTGCAGAATTCAGTCACCTTCGGCACAAAAGTCGAAGCTGATGAAAGTGCTACTCGAATTAATAAACTACATGAAGTCATCAATGGAGAAGATGAGGTAACAGGTGGCTATTACGACGCACTAGATCATGATCAACTATTGTGGGTACACGCATGTTTGCAAATCTCATCAATATATTTTTATGAAAAAACTGTTAAAAAGTTATCAGATGAAGAAAAAAATTTATATCATCAGGAAAATATGGTAGCTGCTGAAATGGTTCTGGTTGATAAAAAATTAATGCCACAGACTCACAAAGAATTAAAAAAATGGGTAATTGATAATTCTAGAAAAAATGACTACCTAGTAAAAACAGATGTAGCTTTAGATGTGTATGAAATAATAAACGGAGGGCCCGTTCCAACACATATCAAGCCAATTTGGCCCTTCATTTCCTTTACTGCATTTAACACACTTCCAAAAGAATTTAAAGAAATTTATGGTATTAAAGAAAGTAAATTGAAAAAATTATTGGTTTCTTTTAATTTATTATTACTAAAAATAACAAGACCTCTGCTCCCACCATTTTTTAGACTAATAGCACCAGCAAGATGGGCACAACAACGTTTAACAAGAAACCCTTCTTTAAAGTTTAGTGATAAGTCAAAAATCTGACTTTTCTATCAAATTGAAACAAGGAGGGAAATATTAATTTAAACAACAATTCAGATGGTGATGATTCAAACTTACCTCAAGATTTAATAAACACACTTAACTCTACAATTACTTCCACATCAGAAGTTTTAAAAAATCTTCTTCTAATAATAGATTCGGAAGTCAATGATGTAGAGATGAAAGAAAGTGCCAAAAAATTAGTTAAAGATTTAAATTTAGAACTTAAAGGTACAATTACAAATTTTAATCAATCTAGCATTAAGGATCATGTCTCTTCTTTAGCATTAGAAGAAGAGTAAAACTTTGATTAATATTTATAAAAAGTTTTTAATATACTATCGTAAGTAATTACGGGGTCGGTAGCTCAATTGGTAGAGCAGGAGCCTTTTAAGCTCAAGGTCGTGGGTTCGATTCCCACCCGACCCACACTAAATTCCTTTTATCTTTTTTGAAAAAATCGCAAAAGGAGTCTTAAGAATTATTTGTAAATCTAAAAATAAGCTCCAATTTTCTATGTATTCCATGTCATATTTGAACCAGATATTAAAATCTGATGTATTTCTTTCGTTAATTTGGAGAAGGCCAGTAATTCCTGGAAGAACATTAAGTCTGCGCATATAATTTTTGTCGAAAGTTTTTGTGTCATCATCAAAAAGAGGTCTTGGACCAACCAGCGACATGTTGCCTTTAAGCACATTTATAATTTGAGGCAATTCATCTAAACTCAGTTCTCTTATAAAGTTGAATCCAGCAAGAATTCTCGGATCATTCTCAATCTTAAACAAAGGACCCTCTCCTTTGTTTAGCTCTTTTAGTTCATCTCGTTGTTCATGAGAATTTGTTAACATAGATCTAAATTTGAACATTTGAAATTGTCTACCGTGCAAACCTACTCTGTTTTGTTTAATAATGATGGGGTTTCCATCTTTAAAGAAAATTAAACCTGCAATCACCAGCATCACAGGTAATGATAAAGTCAAGATGATGAGGCTGAAAAATATATCCATAACTCTTTTCAAGATATACTTTGCCCCGTACTGGATATCATTATTAAAATATGTCAGGTGACTTTGTTCAACAATTTCCTCTCTATAGATAAAGTTGTTATTAAAGATTATTGATTCATTGCTTATAATAAGAATTTTTTTATTCAGGTTAATTAAATATTTTTCTAAGTTATTTCCTATTGATGTTTTTGATATATTGAGGACAATTAAGTTAATATTTTCTTTTTTATTTTCAGAGTCAATAATCTCAATTATTTTATCTTCGTCAAGGGGACTTTCAGTATTAAAATTTCCTCTATTTTTTCTAAAAGTCAATATTCTTAAGTTTCTAAATTTAGATGTTGCGTCTAAATTAAAGGAGATATAAGCCTCATCTGTTAATGGACGTCCAAGTAAAGATGATAAGAATTCAGTATTTCTAAATACCATCAATATAACAGGGATCACAAAAGAAAAAATTAGCAAACTACCTCTAAACAAGTTATTGAACCTCAATACAAAAAAAGCAACAAAGATATAGCTTGTCCAAAGTAGGTATATTTGAAAAAACTCCCCAATGAGGTTTCTACTCATCGAAAAAGAAAGTTCGTTAACGTATGTGTAAAAATTAGTAGAATACAGAATTACTAAAAATACAAATATAATTATTAGCAATACTCCATCTACACTGATAAAACTATCGTCTATGTTGGGTAATAATCTGTTTTTATCTTCTATTAAATTTTGATAAATTTCTTCTTTAAATTTTTTATTCCATATGAGGTAATTATCAAAAAAATATATTGTTGTAAAACTCAAAGTACCCTGTAATACAAGAAATCGAAAAATGTACTTAGTCAATTTATTAATAGGCATTACTTACATATTATTCTAATAATTCTTTTTCCGTTGTAATTTTTTTTAGTTATACTCATTTTATTACGGGGGCGTGGTGAAGTCTGGAGTTCACGCCTGCCTGTCACGCAGGAGGTCGCGGGTTCGAATCCCGTCGTCCCCGCCACACGGCCAGATAGCTCAGTCGGTAGAGCACTTGTCTGAAAAACAAGGGGTCGGCAGTTCGATTCTGCCTCTGGCCACAATAAACATAGGCTCTATTGG
>Ga0257114_1003007_pt1 | contig 10895 bp, 15 predicted proteins | sample SI112_10mmetaG_FD_190149 | JGI IMG/M metagenome (GOLD analysis project Ga0257114, IMG submission 190149) | Marine microbial communities from Saanich Inlet, British Columbia, Canada - SI112_10m | ecosystem: Environmental > Aquatic > Marine > Inlet | place: Canada: British Columbia | collected... | reverse complement strand
TCTTTCAAACTCTTTTCAGTTGAGTTGATTAAACTGTCTGCTTGGTTTTTAGCATCAACAATTTCACGCTTTGCTTTATCTGCTTCTTTGTTCGCTTCAGCATCTTTTACCATTTGATCAATCTCTGCTTCACTAAGTCCGCCGTCTGATTGAATAGTAATTTTCTGCTCTTTGCCAGTTCCTTTATCAGTTGCACTTACACTAACAATACCGTTAGCGTCGATATCAAATGTAACTTCAATCTGTGGCATACCTTTTGGTGCTGGTGCAATACCTTCCAAGTTAAATAACCCTAACTGCTTATTGTCAGTAGCCATTTCTCTTTCACCTTGTAGTACTTTAATTGTAACAGCACTTTGGTTGTCATCTGCTGTTGAGAATACTTGTGACTGTTTAGTAGGAATTGTAGTATTCTTTTCAATTAGTTTAGTTGTTACACCGCCTAGTGTTTCAATACCAAGTGATAGTGGAGTTACATCTAACAGTAACACGTCTTTTACATCACCACTTAGTACACCTGCTTGAATTGCTGCACCCATAGCAACAACTTCATCAGGGTTAACACCTCTATTAGGTTCCTTACCAAAGAACTTTTCTACAGTTTCAATTACCTTAGGCATACGTGTTTGTCCGCCTACAAGGATTACATCAGTAATATCACTTTTGCTAATGCCTGCATCTTTCAATGCTACCTCACAAGGTTTAATTGAACGTTGAATAAGTTCGTCTACAAGACTTTCAAATTTAGCACGAGTAATTTTTAAATTAAGGTGCTTAGGTCCTGCTGCATCTGCTGTAATAAACGGTAAACTGATATCAGTTTGTGTTGTGCTTGATAATTCAATCTTGGCTTTTTCAGCAGCCTCTCTTACACGTTGCAGTGCAAGGTTGTCATTACTAATATCAACACCTGATTCCTTTTTAAATTCACCAATGATGTATGTAGTAAGTGTAGCATCAAAGTCTTCGCCGCCTAGCGTTGTGTCACCGTTTGTTGATTTAACTTCAAACAGTCCGTCGCCAAGTTCTAGTACAGATACATCAAATGTTCCGCCACCTAAGTCGTACACTACAATTTTACCTGCTTGTTTCTTATCAAGTCCATATGCAAGTGCTGCGGCTGTTGGCTCGTTTACAATACGTAGAACTTCTAGTCCTGCAATCTTACCTGCGTCTTTTGTTGCTTGACGTTGTGCATCATTAAAGTATGCTGGCACTGTAATAACTGCTTTGTCCACAGTTTGGCCTGTATACTTTTCAGCAGTTTCTTTCATCTTCTGTAATATAAATGCACTGATTTGTGAAGGTGAATATTCTTTGCCTTCTGCTTCTACCCAAGCATCACCTGATTTAGATTTTACAATTTTGTATGGAAGTGTCTTTGCGTCCTTTTTAATCTCTGGACTATTAAACTGCCTTCCGATCAATCTCTTTGCTGCGTAGATTGTGTTTTCTGGATTAGTTACCTGCTGTCTCTTAGCAGATACTCCTACGTGTTGTTCTTCACCTGAAAATGCAACAACACTTGGTGTTGTTCTATTACCTTCTGCATTTTCAATAATATGTGGATCTTTTCCACTTAAGATAGACACACATGAATTGGTTGTGCCCAAGTCGATACCTATTACTTTACTCATCTTTTTCTCCTTTATTAAGCGAGTTATAATTTTGAACCTTTTCAGCGTTCAAATATATTTATCTTATACATTATATATGCATTTATATCTGAATTACAAGAGTCTATTTTAACCAAAATATGGTGCCGCTTCCCGGGTTCGAACTGGGCACCTACTGATTACAAATCAGTTGCTCTACCAAATGAGCTAAAGCGGCATCATAGTTAATTATTCCTGCAAAGATTAACTTATTCAGAATTTGGTGATTGCAATCCCTTTTGAATAAAAACCATTAGTTCGTCTGACTTACGTAACCAACCGTGTTCATTTACAACAAAAACATCTCCAGGTCTATACAAGTAGTGATCCTTAGGTGTGCCATCTTGGCCTATACCCATTACTTCGCCTTCCCAGTCGCCTTTGACTTTAAAACCTTTGCCACCTGGAATGCTATCAATTGAATAGTCTACCCACATCATTATAATATACTCCTTAATCTGCGTATATTATATTTATTATTATGAGCCGCCTATTTGCTGTTGGGCAATATGCATCAAAGACCTATCGCCTTTGGTCAATACATCAAGCAAAGCAATTTTTTCTTGCTTGTATACTTTCCAGAAGCCCGGATCATGTTGCTCAATACTTTTGGTGTTGTGGATCAAGTCAGCCAACTTGATAGTTTGTGCTTCTGCAGGTGCTTCTACAATATGTTCTCTATCAAGACTCTTTCTTGTTTTCCTATTACCATCCTCGGGTCTACTAACATCAGTTAACCAACTTACAAGTTCAGCAACCTCATTGCCGAACCTATCGTTTATATCATCGATAGTAAATGGAGTGTCTTCTACAACATCGTGAAGTAATGCCGCCGCAATCATTTCGTCTGTGTGCGGCACAGTTTTAACAATTTCAGACACAGCGATAGGGTGGACAATATACGGTTCGCCCGTGTATTTTCTTTTCTGATCACCGTGTGCCATAGTGGCAAATTTTAAAACTTCATCTAACATACTTCACCTTAATTTGGCAGGCACACAAGGATTCGAACCTCGACTTACAGTTTTGGAGACTGTCGTGCTAACCGTTAACACTATGCACCTTTACTTTAAGTTAATACTATACTGTCTTTGATTTGGTTTGTCAACCAATTTAACCTTCTGAGCCGTTATACTGTGTCATTAGAATATTTTTACCAATTTCAAATAAACCAACGCCAACAGCAACATCACCTATATAACAATGTATTTGTGCTTCTCCATCTTTATCTAAACTGGTTGCGGTAAATTCAGTAATTTCACCTGCCTCGATACCTGCCTTCATGTGGTCAAGTATATCAAGTAAGTTCTGCTTACGCTTCTCGTTAAAATCGATAACTTCAAGACCCTCTTGATTCTTTTTGGGGGCATCATTTATGCTTACGATTTTCATGTTATGGACCTTTCTTTTGTCTACCATAGTTACATTATAGCATCTGCTAATTTAAAGTCAACCATTTGTTTTGCTGTAAAATATTGATCACTTGGAGAATTAAATTTCTTTCTTACTTCTGCCATTGTCATTTCACTTGCATCTCTTATAATACCTAATGCTCTTACTTCGCAATTTACATTTTCACTCATTGCTGCTTTCATGTCATGCATTTTTGAATCCATTGTATCAGAGTGTTGATGACTCATTATGCCTGTGTTCTTTCCTAGTATTCTCTGTCCATTCTGTCCTGACACAAATATAAGAAATGCTGCACTCATAACTGCACCAATACCTACTGTGCTGACATGATGATAACTGTTTTTCATTACATCAATTAGTGCAAATGCTTCGTATAGATCTCCGCCTAAGGAGTTTATATAGAGTGTTAGTTTACGTTTTGGTTTCTTTTGTAAATTAGCACTTACTATCCATTTGATTGCTTCAGATACATTGTCATTAGTAATGTCACCATGCAGGTAGTGTATGTCACTATCTAAGAGGCTTTTTTCAATCGTTTCTGTTGCTGTCCAGTTATCGTATTTTGTTGGCATAATATAATATACTACTATTTAGTGGTTATGTCAAGAAGAAAAAACTGTTTTTTCTCCTACAGAATCTGCATATTTTAAAGCAAAAATTGTGGCATCTTTGTCGTTGTGAAACCAGAATCTATTACCTCTATGATAGAACTTGCCTTGGCATTTCTCCAATGCCCAAACTAGCATCTTCTCATTAGAATAATAATCGTTCTTAGTATCAACGATATGCCAGTTTGATATTACTTGTTCTATTGTGCTCATGTGTATATTATAACATAGCATATATCTATTGTCAAGACTAAATACATGCATAGTAACCAAAATACTTTACTATTGGAGCGAAAATAATGGACTTTTTATCCCTTGTCGGAGACGTAGGTTTCCCAATTGCAGGAGCAATTGCGGCTGGCGTATTCGTATTCACAACACTAAAATTTATATTGGCTTCTGTAACAGGAAGTGTAAATGGACTAAAAAATATTATCGGTGCATTAGATAATCGTGTTCAAACTATGAACAACGACTTAATCAAGATAGATGCATTAATGAGCCACGTCTTAGGAGTAAAGCCTAACGTGGAAAGACTTGCAGCCAACGAAGGGAAGGAGGACGCAAGACGTGACTAGTGATCTAGTAACAGCAATAAACCAATACGGCTTTCCTATTATTGCAGCAATGGGCTTAGGCTACTTTGTTTACTACGTATGGAAGTGGGTAACAACAGAAATTAAACCTGTTGTAGGACAAGCCAACACAACACTTATCAAATTAGTTGATCGTATTCGTATGTTAGATAACGATATGATTAGACTAAACACCAAACTATCAATGATACTAGAGTATTATCAACAAAAAGGTATGCAGCCTGACAAAGACCTAGAAGATATAATCAAGCGATACCAATCACACTCTGCATCATTCGACACAACTGGAACTAAACCAGAATCTAAAAAATAAGTATCCGTCAAAGAAAGGAGCGATTCAATGAGGGACAAAATAATAGCACTGGGCCTACTTACCTCTGTAGTGCCAGAAACACTACCCGGAATTTTAATTGCAGCATTAATATCGTGGCTATTTTTATCTGGCCAAGCAGAAGCAGTAATTCCCAATCCTAACAATGCAAAAATAAAAGAGTGCCTACAAGAAACTGGAGACAGTTTTGAAACATACAATTTCACAGAAGCATCTTATTGCTACAATAGATGGAAGAGTGGAGAAATTAAAAAAGAACTTACAGAACTACGTGACTTTCTAGCGGCTAACCCACGTTATAGATTTCCCGGACAAAGCCAAAACAGATGTTGGGGCAAGCCTAGAGAAATGCCGTTTGAAAGTGCATACATTGAAAAGAATGGAGATGGCTTTACAGCAGGTGTAAGTTATAAGGATACAATGCCAGCAGGTTGCTATGAAAATGGACCTTGGGATAATCGATATGGCAATTAGTAAATGGACATGGCTATTCATAATGGTTGTTTCAACTGTGGTAATACTAAATTACTTTACTTGGATCGAACGTGTAGAGTGGTTGCGTAATATACAATAAATAGTGTTATGGATCTTACAATACTTGCAACTTTTGCATTTTTACTGACACTCAAGCACACTATTTGTGACTTGGCACTTCAACGTTTATTTCCTGCAAACAAAATATTTTATTTTGATCCACCTGCACATGTACACTACTTTCATCACGGCCTTGGCAGTTTCTTTTGTGGACTTATAATAGGATGGCAGTTTGCATTAATTATAGGTGCAATAGATTATTTTGCACACTGGCATATTGATTATACAAAAACTCTAGTTAGAGAAAAATATAATATGGTAAGTTCAGAAGATAGGTATTGGGTATTACAAACTGTTGACCAAGCATTGCACTTTGCAACTTATTATGTTTTTGTATTGATGTCTATTTAGACTGTGCAATAAACGTACCATTCCAATCATCTGGTAGTTCTTGCGTTTTCATATACTCGCAACGTTCTATCCACATTGTGTAATAGCCGGACATCTTTGCTTCAAAGTGACGCATTAATTTGTTGCTCAAATCAATTGCTTCGTCAAACTTTTGATTTCTATATGCTTCGTGCATACGCTTATGCATTTCTTGACTTTTACGTGTAGCAGGTTTAACATTTATATCTAAAACTGTGTATATAGAAACACCTACGCTCTTGCCTTTAACTTGCAAGTCGTCTATCTTTAGATAAAAGAATTCATCTTTAGTTGCTTCGTAAGTTGTTTCGCCAACTAGTAATAAGCAACCGTACTCTTTACATTTACTTTCTATTCTTGCGGCTGTACTGACGGCATCACCAAGTACATCGTATGAGTGTCTTGCTGTGCTGCCCATTTCTCCAAGGTACCCAAGTCCGGTATTAATACCCGCTCCCATACCAATGGGCGGTCTGCCTTCGCTTGTAATTTTTTCATTGAACTTCTCTACTGCGTGTAACATATTCAATCCTGTGCGGACTGCACTCTTAGGATGATTAGGATCATCTATTGGAGCACCGTGAACGTGCATACTAGCATCACCTATATATTTGATTATCATTCCATTTTCATTTAGAACTGGCATAGTGATAGCGTCCATGTACTTGTTCATTAGCAATGTTAATCCTTTTACATCATCACCAAAACTTTCACCTAATGGTGTAAAGCCTCGTAAGTCTGAGAAACAAATTGAAATCTCTTTCTTCATTCCGTCCTTTATAAGTGAAGGATTTTCTTGTAATAAACGTACTACCGTTGGACTTGCATACCCTGCGAATTGTTTCTTGATTGCTTGCTTCTCAAAGAACTCTTTGGTAAATCTATTGAATATACTATGGAAGCCAACTATAGCAGATACTAGTACTGGCCAACTCCAATCCCATAGCAATAAATGCCCTTTAAACGCAATATAAGCGCCATACACAGGTGTTATAGTCGCTACTAGTATCAATGCACCAGCGAACCAATACGGTGCTTTTGCTGCTGCGAATATCAATAATAAGCCCATAATTATTGCTGCTGCCCATTCTACAAATGTAGCATAATCGTATCTTGTAATGTTATCGCCATTAATAATATTTTGGAGACTAGTTCCAATTAGCATATGACTATACTTCTCTCCGTTTGGAGTAGCAATAATACCACTTAGTCCTTCTGCTGTAGTTCCAATAATTACAGTCTTACCTTGTAACGAACTGTAGTCATCTTCTGCTAAACTTATTGCAGGAAATTGTTTGTTCCAACGCAACCAAATTTGTGCGTTAGCATCTGTTTGTATTGTTGAGTATCCAGGAACACGCATTTTAGTAATGCCGCCTTGTTCTGTTTTGACTTGATAACTAGGATCTCCTGTAGCAACACGTATTGTTTCAATTGCTATTGCAGGATAAACTTCATCACCTACACGTACTAGCAACGGTAGTCTTCTAGTAACACCATCAATCTCTGGAGCAGTGTTTAAAACACCAACACCCTCGGCATTCAATCCAAAAAGTTCTATTGGTCCTAACATACCTGGCCAAGTAAACAGCCAAGGCATAGGATCGCCTATCTTAGCAACTCCTCTTGGTACTGCATTTTTATTTGTTTGTGTAGTTCCTACCTGTGCAATTACAACACCATTGCCGGCCAGTGCTTGCACAAGTTCCATGTCGCCGCCTAGTCTATCTGGTTCTGAAAATAGAATAGGAAGAACAATTATACCTGCTCCTGCTTCTCTAAGTTTCCATATAGTATCTGCAAGTACACTTCTTTTCCAAGGCCATTGTCCGTGTTTTTCTATACTGCGTTCATCTATCTCAAGGAAAGCAATATCTTCACTTACAACAGGTGTATCGTATTGTTGAATAACATCAAATGATTTAAAACGCAATAACTGTTTTACATACGGGTCACCCCATCCATAAAAAGTTAATACTGCTAGTGTAACAAGAGCAGTTGCCCAGTGTGTAACCCATTTCATGTTTCTGTTTTTCCTGCTTCTCTGTTTACTTCAAAAAAGTTTCTAAGTTTATCTTCTCTAAAACAATAGATAGTATCTATACTATCACCTTTAAATTCTGAAAACATCTGTGATTGTATTTCTGTAGTGTGTTTGGTAACATAGGCTTGACAATGTTCGAAACTTTCTAATTCAGGCTTGAAATAGATGTAGGTATTCCTATCTCCATTTGAAAATCCGCCCATCATTAATACTACTATAAACCATTTCATATGTGTATTTAACTAATATTGCACCAGTACTCAGAGCCTTCTTGACATCCGCGTATTAGCAGTTCTAACATTTCAGGAAGATCTTGTGCAATACCTGTAATTATAGCAAGGAAAATAAACAATAAAAATAATATAAAAGGACTTAGTAAGATAAGCCACCAATAGGTCCTAAGTATTCCGTGTCCGTGTGCTTTACGATATTCTCTTTTACGAGCAAACCAGTGAACAATACCTTTGAGAATTCCTTTTAGTCCGCCAACAAACCAATCACCTATAAAGTGTCTAATGATTCTAACAACAATAAGTATTGGACTCGAAACTACTTCCCATATTAAAAGCAATGCATCGACACAGAGATCAACAACGTGATCAATAGTCCACCATTCTTTAAAACGTTGCCATCTACTTTTGTTCATGCACTATTTATTGTTGTGTAAGAGTGGTTGTACCACAACCATTTGCGTTAACACAGGTTTGACTTAGTGAATAAGTTTGATTGGTTGAACCTTGTTGTGTAAGATCAAGTCCTGCATCATAGCCTGACATAGATATAGATGCATTGTGATTTCCTGATCCATCTTGCGTTACATCAACAGTTTGATCACTTCCAACAGCAATTTCTACATAGTGCGAACCTGCACCTTGTTGATATAAGTCTATATCATTGTCGTCACCTTGTACACTTAGGAATGCTTTTTTATCTCCGTCATTGAGTTGACTTGCTAAAACATTGTTGTTGTCACCATCTAGATCTAATGCAAGGAAGTGTCCATTAGTTCCTACACCATTGTTATGGTTTTGTGTGATGCTTGTTGTATTAGAGTCGCCATTAATGCTAAACTCAAGTCTATTATCATCTGCACCTGACGTACTACCTTGATCAGCAGTTGTTGTATTGTAGTCGCCTGTAATATTAAACAACATAACATTGTTGTCGCCTTTTTGTTTAAGTGTAGTAGTGTTATTGTTTCCTACAATTTCTGCATCTATCAAACTGTTTGTTGTACTGCCGCCACCTGCTATTAAATTATCATCACCATCTTGTGTAACAACAAGTGTATTACTATTTCCTGACTGTTCAATGTATATGCCGTTACCACTGTGTGTTACTGCTCTTGATGTTGTTACTTGTGTAGTCTGTGCGTTGCTTATACTTGATGTATAAGACGCTGTTGTTGCAACCAATCCTTCTTCTTGCATAGCCATAAACAACATATCATTCATATTACTTGCATACGTGTGAGTTGAAAGAAATTGTCCGTAACCAAATGTCACATAAACAGCGCCACCATTTGAACCATAGTCCCATTTGTGCCAATTTGAAATATTATTATTAGCGACCGACATAGCGGCTACTGTTGTACCACCAGTTACACTATACATATATTTGTCTGGCCCTGGCAAAGTATTTTCGCTTGCTGTGCTACTTGCATAGTCACCTTTTCTTACTGAATAGTAACAGGTATTACATCCGCCACCTAGAGTAAAACTACCCACACCCATCGTATTTTCAATCAGTGCTTCTATACTGCTATTTCTGTTGGTTGCACCGTTGGCTCCTACTATTAGTAATTTGCCGCCGCCACTTACATAGGTGTCATACACTGATTTACAGGTACTACCACAGTTTGAAGTACCAGAGATATCAATCACAAGTTCTTTACCTGATACTGCACTTGAACTCACTGATGTTGAAGTGCTACCTGTAACTGTAAAACCTAAATCCTCAAGTTCGCTTTTTAAATTTGCGTATTGACTACTAGTTGTACTATTGTTGTAATATATTAATGCATCATTTGCAAATGCAACAGAACAAAAGAACAAACTAATTACGCTGAATAATACTAATCTCATTATTGATTGATCCTCCGTCTGGGTTTATATCAAAGTCAGTTACATCGTTACTGCCTTGAAGGTGATTAAATCTGTATGTATAATCTTTGTCTAGTTTTATCTTAACATAATTTCCTGAGGCATCTTCCCTAATATAGATGTATTGAGGATCTTGATCTAACACTGTAATACCAGTAGTTTCATTAGTTCCTAAAAAACTTAGTCTTTCTGATGCTGCTAGTTCGTCTGCCATTTGTTTAAGAATATTTGCTAACGATGCATCAAGTGCATCATACAAAAAGTTTTGTGAAAGTGGATCGTAATCTAATTCACTAGTCCAAGTTTCTTCTGGTGTAGACAAGTAATCTTGTGACAGTTCTGTAAACTCTAAGAAATCTAAGTTTAAAATATCTGCAACTGTTTTTATACGGTCTCTTTCTTCTTCTGCTTCTATTTCTTTTGGTTTACGTATTATCAACAAATTGTTAATGTAATCTTCTGACAGATCAAGTAGAACAGGTTTTAAAGGTTGTGATTTTTCTGTTTCAACAACAGTTGCCTGAAATGCTTTGTTAAGTATTACAGTTCCTACGTCACTCGAAACAGAAATTTCTCCTACAACACACAATCGTTGACTCATTACCATTGTACAACTTGGTAATAGTATGATAGTAGAGTTTCCTGTTTCATCTACAGTTAGTGAAAAATCAGTACCTCTAACACCAACCACTGCGGTAGGTGTTCTTATTTTTACATTTTGCCTAGAGTTTTTTGCAATCTGTCCGCTCGCGTATCTTACTGTACCAAAACTTGCTTTTAGTGCAAGGGTACCAGTTGAAGTATCAGGATCGTAAACAAACTCATCAATAACAAGTTTGCTGTTTTCTGTTACATCTACCCGAGTCTCATCAAGGAACTGGATCGCTGTCTTACCATTCTTGGTTATTACACTGTCATAACTTTCAACATCAAAATCTTCCTCGATCTTTTCAAATCTAGGGCCATCCTTACGTTGAATGTCTGTTACTCCTTGCTGCTGTATCACATCGCCTACTTTAGCATATGATGGTGCGGCCAGGAATATGACTAGCATCATAACCAATAATCGCATTAGTCGGTCTGACTTATGTCAACGTCAAAGTTATCACCACTTATTGTTAAGTCAACAATGTTATCATTGATACCACTTTGTGTAATATCAACAGTACCACCACCGCCTGTT
>Ga0257114_1003006_pt1 | contig 10895 bp, 9 predicted proteins | sample SI112_10mmetaG_FD_190149 | JGI IMG/M metagenome (GOLD analysis project Ga0257114, IMG submission 190149) | Marine microbial communities from Saanich Inlet, British Columbia, Canada - SI112_10m | ecosystem: Environmental > Aquatic > Marine > Inlet | place: Canada: British Columbia | collected... | reverse complement strand
ATGTATCCATTGCACACGTTGCGTAAGATTTGCGACTGAGATTGCTGGTGTTCCAGAAATAGGAGCAATTGGCAGAGGTGAAGATATGCAAATTACTACTTATTTAGAACAGTCAATGCAATCAGAATTATCAGCTAATGTTGTTGATCTTTGTCCTGTAGGAGCACTTACTTCCAAACCTTATGTTTTTGAAGCTAGACCTTGGGAGCTAAAAAAAACTGAAACTATTGATGTAATGGATGCAATTGGCTCTAACATTAGAGTAGATACTTATGATTGGGAAGTAAAAAGAATTCTTCCAATTATCAATGAAGATATCAATGAAGAATGGATTTCAGATAAAACTAGATATGCCTGTGATGGATTGCTTCATCAAAGATTAGATACACCATTTATTAAATATAATAATAAATTTGAGAAAGCTTCATGGGAAGAAATTTATAAAATAGTTAAATCTAAAATTGAAAATACTTCTAAAGATAAAATTTGTGGATTTGTAGGTGATTTAACAAATATGGAAACAAGTTATATTTTTAAAGAATTATTTGATCGAACATTAAGTAGTAAAAATTATGAATCAAGATCAGATAATAGATTTGTAAATTTTTCTAAAAGAGAAAATTATTTATTCAATTCATCTATTAATGGAATTGAAGAAACAGATTTAATTTTATTAGTTGGGGTTAATCCAAGGTATGAGGCAACTATTATAAATGCTAGAATTAGAAAAGCTCATTTAAATAACAATACAAAAATTGTTTCATTAAATGACATGGGAGATTTAACGTACCCATATCAAAGTTTGAATGGCCAAACTCAAACACTGCATGATATTTTTGAAGGTACCCATGAAATCTCTAAAGACATAATTGACTCGAAAAAACCAATGATAGTAATTGGAGAGTCATTATTGAGATCAAGATCTTCAGAATTTTTATTTAATAAAATAAAGAAATTTTTAATAAAGAATCACAAAATCTCCGATGAGTGGAACTCTTTAAACATCTTATCATGTGATGCATCAACAGTAGGAAATTTTGATCTTGGTATTTTCAACCATCAGAATAATTTATTAAACGATTTAAAAGAACATAAATTTGATATGCTTTATTTATTGGGCCAAGATAGTCTAGATTTTGAAAAAAAAGGTGAGTTCATCATTTATCAAGGTAGTCATGGTGACAAAGGAGCAGAGTGTGCAGACATTATTTTACCAGGTTCAGCATACACTGAACAAGATGGATACTTTACAAACTTAGAGGGAAAAGTTCAAAAAGCTTACAAAGCATCATATCCACCAGGTGAAGCAAAAGAAGATTGGCAAATAATTAATGAACTTGCTGAATGCATGAATAATAGAAAATTATTTAATGATAAAAATGAATTAGAAAGCAGTATGTTTAATTACTTACATTTACAAAATGAAAAACATACAGAAGAGACAATTAATTCAGATAAAGAATTTAAAGATGAAAAGTTAACAATTAATGTTAAAGATTATTATTTTTCTAATGTTATTGCTAGGTCGTCAAAAACAATGGTTGAATGCAATAACTCTAAAATAAAATTAAAATCTACAGGTACAGAAGGTTAATATGGAATATGTCAATATAGTTTTTCATGAAGTCTATAGAATTTTATTCTTATTAGTTCCTGTTTTAGTATCTGTAGCAATGATTGTTTGGCTTGATAGAAGAGTATGGGCATTTGTTCAAAAAAGACAAGGCCCTAATGTTGTTGGTCCTTTTGGTTTGTTACAATCACTTGCAGATGCTTTGAAATATATTTTTAAAGAAATTATAATTCCCTCAAGTTCAAATAAGGTAATTTTTATCTTAGCCCCAATTGTAACTATGACTCTGGCTTTGATAGCTTGGGCAGTTATTCCATTTAGTGCAACTCAAGTATTAGCTGATATCAATGTTGGAATACTTTACTTGTTTGCAGTTTCTTCACTTGGCGTTTATGGAATTATTATGGGTGGCTGGGCTTCAAACTCAAAATATCCTTTTCTAGGTGCAATTCGATCAGCTGCACAAATGGTGTCATATGAAGTTTCTATAGGAGTAATCATTATCAATGTATTACTCTGTGTCGGATCTTTAAATCTAAATGACATCGTTATAGCTCAACAAAATTTATGGTTTGTTATTCCGCTATTTCCAATGTTCGTTATTTTTTTTATATCAGCATTAGCTGAAACAAATAGACCTCCATTTGATTTACCTGAAGCTGAAGCTGAATTAGTGGCTGGTTATCAAACAGAATATTCAGGCATGATGTATGCTATGTTCTGGTTAGGTGAGTATGCCAATATTTTATTAATGTGTGCTATGGGTGCAATATTATTTTTAGGCGGCTGGTTATCACCAATTGAGGTTTACCCATTCACACTTATACCAGGAGCAATATGGTTAATATTGAAAATTTTATTTTTATTTATTTTATTTGCGTTAGTTAAAGCTATTGTGCCAAGATATCGATATGATCAATTAATGAGACTAGGTTGGAAAGTATTCCTACCATTATCATTAACTTGGGTGATATTAACGGCTAGCTATTTATTTTACTTCAATCTTTTACCCGTAAATTAATAATGAAATTATCAAGATTTTTTAAAACTATATTTATGACAGACTTTATTGGTGGTTTGGCTATAGCAATTAAAGAACTTTTTAAATCAAAAAAAACAATTAATTATCCATTTGAAAAAGGAAAAATAAGCCCACGTTTTAGAGGCGAACATGCACTTAGAAGATATCCAAATGGTGAGGAAAGATGTATTGCATGTAAATTGTGTGAAGCTGTCTGTCCAGCCCAAGCTATTACAATCGAGTCAGCGGCCAGAGATGATGGTAGTAGAAAAACTACGAGATATGATATTGATATGATGAAATGTATTTACTGTGGTTTATGTGAAGAAGCTTGCCCCGTCGATGCAATTGTTCAAGGTCCAAATTTTGAATTTTCAACAGAAACAAGAGAAGAACTTTATTATACAAAAGAAAAACTTTTAGATAATGGTGATAGATGGGAAAATGTATTAGCTGCAAATATTAAAGCTGATAACCCATACAGATAAATCTATGATTGCTCATTCAATTTTTTTTTATACGTTTTCATTTATAGCTGTAGTTTCAGCAATTATGGTTACAGTTTCTAAAAATACTGTCCATTCAGTTTTTTTTCTAATTTTAGATTTCATAAGCATATCTTGTCTTTTTATTATGATAGGAGCTGAGTTTTTAGGAATGATAATGTTAATCGTTTATGTTGGTGCTGTAGCAGTATTGTTTTTGTTTGTAGTAATGATGTTAAATGTTGCTCAGCAAAAAAATCAATGGTTTGCCTCAGAAGAGAACTCAAAACATATCCCTGTAGGTCTAATCATTAGTACAATTATTTTTTTTGAATTGATAATTGTTATTGGTGGTTGGAAGTATAAACCTGATTTATTTGATTTAAATAATTCAATGGACAATTTAAATGTTAGTAACACTCACTCTATTGGTCAAATATTGTATACAGACTACATTCATGTATTTCAAATAAGTGGAATGATTTTATTAGTTGCTATGATTGGAGCAATTGTTTTAACTTTCAGGAAAAGAGAAGGCGTTAAAAAACAAAGTTATATAAATCAAATATCAAGAGAAAGATCTGATGGTGTCGAAGTTTTAGATGTTGAGAATAATAAAGGAGTTAAAATTGATGACTGAAATTAGTTTAGGACATTATTTAACTCTAGGAGCAGTTATTTTTTCAATTGGTATAATTGGTATTTTTCTTAATAGAAAAAATATTATTGTAATATTAATGAGTATCGAATTGATATTATTAGCTGTTAATATCAATTTAGTTGCATTTTCAATTTTCCTAGGTGATCTCACGGGACAAGTATTTACACTCTTTATTTTAACTGTTGCGGCTGCAGAAGCAGCAATAGGATTAGCAATCATAGTCGTTTATTATCGAAACTCAGGGACAATTCGAGTTGAAGAAATAAATAAATTGAAAGGATAACAATGGAAATTTCAATTATATTTCTTCCATTAATTGCATCTATAATCTCTGGATTTTTTGGTAAATATATAGGTGACAGAAATTCAGAAATAGTAACTAGTGTTTTAGTTTCAATATCTGCACTTTTATCTATATCAGTATTATACCAAGTTATAGTTAATCAATATGAAGAAAATATTGTAATTGCAACTTGGATAAATTCTGGATCATTAAATGTCAATTGGTCAATGCTAATAGATCCTTTGTCTGCAGTGATGCTTGTTGTTGTTACATTAGTATCTTCGTTGGTACATATTTATTCAATTGGTTACATGTCTCATGATCCACACAAACCACGTTTCATGGCTTATTTGTCTTTATTTACTTTTGCTATGTTAATGCTTGTTACTTCTGACAATTTTATACAATTATTTTTTGGCTGGGAGGGGGTTGGTCTTTGTTCATATTTTTTAATTGGTTTCTGGTTTAAAAAAGAAAGTGCAAATGCTGCTGCAATGAAAGCTTTTGTAGTGAATAGAGTTGGAGATTTTGGGTTTGCATTAGGTATATTTTTAATTTTTTATTTATTTGGAACAGTCAATTATTCTGAAGTATTCCAACAAATTCCAACAGTAGTAGATAAAAATTTAATGTTTTTAGGCTTTGAAGTTAAAGCAATTGATTTAGCATGTTTACTTCTATTTATCGGTGCTATGGGTAAATCCGCTCAAATCTTACTTCATACTTGGTTGCCGGATGCAATGGAAGGACCAACACCAGTATCTGCCCTAATACACGCCGCAACTATGGTGACAGCTGGTGTATTTTTAGTTGTAAGATGCTCAGCAATTTTTGAATATTCTCCATTAATATTAAACTTGGTAACAATTGTTGGAATGTCGACTGCTTTTTTTGCTGCAACAGTAGCATTAGTTCAAACAGACATAAAAAAAATCATAGCTTATTCAACTTGTAGTCAGCTAGGTTATATGTTTTTTGCTGCTGGTGTAGGAGCTTACAATGTTGCTATGTTTCATTTATTTACTCATGCTTTTTTTAAAGCTTTATTATTTTTAGGATCTGGTTCTGTAATTCATGCTTTTAAAGATGAGCAAGATATAAATAACATGGGAGGTATCTGGAAGAAATTACCTTACACATATGTATTGATGATTATAGGCACTCTTGCATTGAGTGGTTTTCCATTTCTATCAGGTTTTTATTCAAAAGATGCAATTATTGAATTTGCGTATTTAAAGGGAAATACTACGGGATACTATGCTGCGGGTATTGGAATTTTTACTGCTTTTTTAACCTCCATTTATTCTTGGAGATTAATTTTTAAAACTTTTCACGGTAATTATAATAATAAAAAAATTGATATTAGTGAAACTCATGAGTCGCCATTAGTAATGATGGTGCCGTTGGTAATATTAGCTATAGGAGCTATATTTGCAGGTTTTTTATTTAAAGATTTGTTTATTGGTCATGTTGGAGAAAATTATTTTTGGTCAGATTCAATTAAATTTTTAAAACCTTTAAGTACTGAACATCCACCTTTATGGTTCTTGCTATTAACTCCTTGCCTAGTTCTTTTATCTATCCCCATTTCTTACTATTTATTTGTTAAAAACAAAGCATTGCCTAATATAATAGCTGAGATCAATAGACCTCTTTATAAATTTTTGATTAATAAATGGTATTTTGATGAACTTTATGAAACCATATTTATAAAACCATCAAAAAAGTTAGGTTTGTTTTTATGGAAATTTTGTGATGGAAAAATAATTGATGGTTTTGGACCAGATGGTATCTCATCGTTCATTAAAAAATGTTCTATTAAAGCAAATAAATTTCAAAGTGGTTTTATTTACCAATATGCTTTTGTTATGCTTTTAGGTTTTTCAGCTTTTTTAACTTTTTTAATTGTTAAATAAATGAATTTTCCAATTCTATCTTCTTTAATCTTATTACCTACTATCGGTGCTATATTTTTATTTTTTACCAAAGATAACAAAGGAAATAATTTAACAGCAAAATATGTTTCTTTATTTACTTCGATAGTAAACTTTCTGATTTCAATTTATTTGTGGGTTTCTTTTGATCAAACAACTTCCAATTTTCAATTTATAGAGGACAGAACTTGGATTGAAGGATTTGTAAATTATAAAGTTGGTATAGATGGAATTTCTATTTTATTTATAATTTTAACTACTTTTATAACGCCGCTATGTATTATTTCAGTTAATAATACGGTCAAAACAAGATTAAGAGATTTTTTGATCGCTATATTAATAATGGAAAGCTTCATGATTGGAGTTTTTTGTGCTCTTGATCTAGTAGTTTTTTATTTATTTTTTGAAGCAGGTTTAATTCCAATGTTTTTGATTATTGGTATTTGGGGTGGACCAAAAAGAGTTTATTCAGCTTTTAAATTCTTTTTATATACATTGCTCGGATCTGTTTTGATGTTAGTTGCTATAATTTCGATATATTGGATTTCTGGTACAACAGATGTCATTAAACTTTATGATTTAGGCATAGATACCAAATATCAAAATTTGCTATGGTTGGCTTTTTTTAGCTCATTTGCTGTAAAAACTCCTATGTGGCCAGTTCATACTTGGCTTCCAGATGCCCATGTTGAAGCACCAACGGCTGGATCAGTTTTATTAGCAGCAATATTGCTTAAAATGGCAGGTTATGGATTTATAAGATTTTCATTAGGTCTATTTCCTGATGCTTCAGAAATATTTACACCTTTAGTTTATACTCTGAGTGTAATTGCAATCGTTTTCACATCATTAATAGCTTTAATGCAAGAAGACATGAAAAAACTAATAGCTTATTCCTCTGTTGCTCACATGGGTTTTGTGACACTTGGTATTTTTACTATTCAACAACAGGGCATAGAAGGAAGTATAATTCAAATGATTAGCCATGGCCTAGTTTCTGCTGCTTTATTCTTATGTGTTGGTGTAGTTTATGATCGAATGCACTCCAGGTTGATAAGTTCATATGGTGGTATAGTTACAATTATTCCAAAATATTCAATTTTGTTTATGTTATTTACTTTAGCAGCACTTGGCCTACCAGGTACAAGCGGATTTGTTGGAGAATTTCTAATATTAATGGGTGCATTTAAAGATAATTTTTTAGTTGCTGTAATAGCTAGTTTAGGAGTAATTCTCGGTGCTGCATATATGTTGTGGCTTTATAAAAGAGTTGTTTTTGGAAAATTAATTAATACAGAATTAAAATCAATGGTTGATCTTAATAAGTCTGAATACTTTATATTAACTTGTTTGGCAATCCCAACTTTGTTTTTTGGAATTTATCCAGATCCATTAATTAACACAATCGAGGTATCTGTTAACGATTTAATAAATATGTACAATATTAATTTAAACAATAAATGATATGAACAATCTAAATTTAATATTACCAGAAATATTTATATCCCTTTCAATTATGTTTCTATTAATATTAGGTGTTTATAAAAAAGAAGGATCAAAATTAACTTTCAATATCTCTTTGTTGGTACTTCTTATAACTGCAATTATTACTTTCAATGAAACTTTTGCTATAAGCAGGACCACATTGTTTAATGATAGTGTTGTTATTGATTATATGGCATCATTGATGAAAATCATTACACTACTTGGTGCTTTTTTAGCTTTAATCATTTCATCAAGCTATCTTAAAACATTTAAGATATTTAAGATTGAATATCCTATTTTAATTTTAAGTTCAGTTCTAGGAATGATGGTAATGATTAGTTCAAATGACCTTATGGTGTTTTATATGGGTCTTGAATTACAATCATTAGCTTTATATGTTTTAGCTACTTTTAACCGTGATCAGTTAAAATCATCAGAAGCAGGACTAAAATATTTTGTTCTTAGCGCATTATCTTCAGGTTTACTATTATATGGATGTTCTTTAATTTATGGTTTCTCAGGATCAACCAATTTTAATCTCATCTCTAATCAACTAAATTCAAACGAATATGTTTTAACTTTTGGAATTGTGTTTATTCTTGTTGGACTTGCATTTAAGATTTCTGCCGTTCCTTTTCATATGTGGGCACCAGATGTTTATCAAGGTTCACCTACAACCGTTACATTGTTTTTTACAATGGTTCCAAAAATTGCAGCTTTAACAGTTTTTATAAGATTTCTTTATGTGCCATTTTTAAATTTAATTGATCAATGGCAAATGATCATAGTTTTTTTATCGATAGCTTCTATGCTTTTTGGAGCTATAGCAGCAATTGGTCAAACTAATATCAAAAGACTAATTGCTTACAGTTCAATTGGTCATATTGGATATACATTGGCCGGATTAGCGACTGGTTCTAATGAAGGTATTCAAAGCTCAATAGTATATATTTCAATTTATATAATTATGAATTTGGCTTTATTTTCATGTTTGTTGATGCTTAAAAGAAATAATGAATATTATGAGGAAATAGAAGATCTTTCAGGTCTATCAAAAAATCATCCATTATTATCTTTATCATTGTTAATCATATTATTCTCGCTAGCAGGCATTCCACCACTTGCTGGTTTTTTTGCAAAATTTTATATATTTAAAGCTGTTATAGAACAGTCAATGTACTTCCTAGCTATAGTAGGATTATTGTCAACAGTTATTGCTGCTTTTTATTATTTGAGAGTTATCAAGATTATTTATTTTGATAAGGAAAAAGAAAAATATGACCAAGATCATAATATCTGGTTAAAATTTTCTCTTACATTTTCAACAATATTAATTCTTTTATACTTTGTCTTTCCAAGTCAATTGATAGATGTGGTTTCAAGAATTAATATAATTTAATGAAAATCAAAAAATTTAGATTCAAAAAAGTCAAAAGTACAAATAACACAGCTATTAGAATTATAAAAAATTCTAATTTTAAAAAAGGTATGGTCGTATCAGAAACACAATTAAGTGGCAAAGGACAGCATGGAAAAAAATGGATATCCTATAAAGGTAATTTGTTTGTAAGTTTTTTCCATGAACTAAAAAATATTAACTTATCTGTTCCTGCTATAACTAAAATTAATTGTCTATTAGTAAAAAAAGTTATAGGAAATTATTATAAAAAAAAAATTATAATCAAAAAACCAAATGATCTTTTAATTAATAAAAAAAAGATAAGTGGAATATTACAAGAAATTATTTCAAAATCAGGCAACAAATTTTTAGTTGTGGGCATCGGTATTAATTTAGTTAAAAGTCCAAAAATTAAAAATTATCCAACTACAAATTTGTCTGAATTAGTAAATAAGCGCATTGATAAAAGAATTATTGAAGAAAATTTAAAGTCATTTTTTGAAAAAAATTTATCTAAATTGTATAAGATTAATGATAAATTAAACAAAATATAAATGTATATACTTGGAGACATAGGTAACACTGAAACTAAAATTTTTTTAGTATCATTTAAAAATAAAATTTTAAAAAAAATTATATTTCCATCCAAAGAATTAAGTCAAAAAAAATTAAATAAATTCTTTAAAACTTCAAAAATTAATTATACAAAAATTCAAAAAGTTCTTTTTTGTAGTGTTGTTCCTAAATCTTTTAATTTAATTAAAAAATACTTATCAAATAAAACTAAATCAAAATGTTATGAAGTAAAAAATTTAAATTTAAAATCTTTAATAAAAATTAATGTTAATTATGAACAAGTTGGATCTGATCGTATTACTAATGCGATAAGTTTGCTTGATAAAAAAAATAATTATATAATTTTAGATTTTGGCACTGCAACGACTTTTGATATTTTATCAAAAAATACTTATCTAGGAGGCATTATTGCTCCTGGCATAAAACTATCTTTAAACACACTATCTGATAAGGCAACCTTGATACCTAGAATCGATTTAAAAAAAATTAATAATATAATTGGCAAAGATACTGTTAGTGCAGTTAGATCGGGTTTTTTTTGGGGTTATTCTGGATTAATTGACAATATTATTAATTTAATTAAAAAAGAAACAAGAAAGTCTTTTAAAGTAATAATTACTGGTGGATTTTCTAACTTATTTAAAAATTCAATTAAAACGAAAGTTAGTCACAATAAGAATATCACAATAAATGGTCTTATTAAGATATCAAAGTTAATCAAATAGAAATGAAAGAGGAATTATTATTTTGTCCATTAGGTGGATCTGGGGAAATAGGCATGAACATGAATTTATTTGCCTATGGAAAACCTGGCGAACATAAGTGGATTATGGTTGATATTGGAGTTACGTTTGCTGACGATACATTGCCTGGAATTGATTTAATTTATCCTGACCCAGGTTTTATTGTAGATAAAAAAGAGGATTTATTAGGTATAGTTCTCACTCATGCACACGAAGATCATATAGGAGCTATTGCTCATCTTTGGCCTCAGTTAAAATGTAAGATTTTTGCCACACCATTTACATCTGTTTTAATAAAGGAAAAGTTTAAAGAAAAACATATTGATATTACAAGTTATTTAAATGTAGTTCAGTTAAATGGAATAGTTGATCTAGATCCATTTAAGATTGAATATATAACATTAACACATTCAATTCTTGAACCTAATGGTCTTAAAATAGAAACACCAGCAGGTGTTATTTTACACACGGGAGATTGGAAAATAGATCCTGAACCTTTAATCGGAGGTAAAATTAATTCAAATCGTCTTAAAGAAATAGGTAATGATGGTGTACTAGCTATGATCTGTGACTCTACAAATGTATTTAGCATGGGTAAAGCTGGTTCAGAATTAGATGTAAGAAAAAGTATGTTAAATATTATGAGTAGTTTAAAGAAAAGAATTATAATTGCCTCATTTGCATCAAATGTTGCAAGGCTAGAAACAGCTTTTTATTGTGCTGAAAAAACCGGTC
>Ga0257114_1003000_pt1 | contig 10906 bp, 10 predicted proteins | sample SI112_10mmetaG_FD_190149 | JGI IMG/M metagenome (GOLD analysis project Ga0257114, IMG submission 190149) | Marine microbial communities from Saanich Inlet, British Columbia, Canada - SI112_10m | ecosystem: Environmental > Aquatic > Marine > Inlet | place: Canada: British Columbia | collected... | reverse complement strand
CCCAAACGTATTTCCTTGCTTGGCTGCCTTATTACTTGATTCGTTCATAAATGCTAGTAATGCGGCCTGTACTTCATCTCCGCCACCTGCAGCCATGCCCATTTGAGAAGCTCTAATCATTTCCATAACTGCCAAAGGTACTGAAGCTTTTTCTGTTTTCTTTCCACCATCTACTATACTTGACTCTACTGTTTCTACTAAACTACTGCCCATATCTTTTATATCTGCAGTTTTTAGAATATTGGCTAAATGGTCGACTGCTTTTGCCATTTCCATCATAGGTTCTACGCCTTCTCTAATAGAATCTCCTATGGCTTTTAATTTTCCTACCTCAAATCCTACAATAGCGTTGTTTAATTCGCCTGCTGCTGTCTCAGAATCTTCTAATTTATCTTTTAAGTCTTGTACAGCTTCTTTTGCTTTTGCTACCCCAGGTAGCATATCATAGAACATAGTAGCAATTGACAAGAACATAAATACACTAAATGCGGAATTTATTATTCCACCTAAAGCTGCAAATGCAGGTCCTGCTTTCATAGCTCCTTGAGCTAATTTAGCCATTGCACTTTGTCCTAGTAATTTAACTCTAATTAAACTTTTTTCTGCTTGTAGAAGTCCTGAAGATAGTCCTAAACCTACTTTTTTTCCTGTAACATTCGACATTGCAACAATTTTTTTGTAAGCAGCGTCTTGAATTGCAATTTGCCTTTGCATACTCTTACCAGTAGCTTTTTCTTGTTTTTTTAATGCGTTAATGTGTGCTGTTATTGACCTTTTTTGGTTAGCAGCAGATTTATCAAAAAATTCTTCTTCAGACATTCGTCGTCTCTTTAAAGAAGCTTTAAAAGCTTTTGAAACTGTTGATGTAGTTTTATTCTGTTCCAGTCCTAATTTTTTATATTTTTTACTATTACCGTCTAATTGTGTATTTAATTCTGTGATTCTTGTTTTTGAACTATTAACCCAATTTTGTGTCGCTGCTCCTACTCCTTTTAGTCCTGGCATGATATCATTTGTTAATCTTAAAGCAAAAATAGTTAAAACTCCAAATAATATGGGTTTATTTCTGTCTAAGAAGGATATAAAAGTGTTGATTGCGGGAAGAATTGTCCCTGAAATTGCTATTCCAATATCTCCTAAAGATGTTGTGAATGCGGTGATTTGATTCGTTAAACTATTAGCATCGTCTCCAATATCTCCAAAATTACTTTCTAGCTGTTTGTTAACTTCGTTATACACAGCAGCTCTTCTTTGAGCAATAGTAAGTTTGTCTGCACTTGCGCCTATACTTGCAGCATAGTTTCTTGTTGCAATATCTAGTCTTAAAATGATACCTAATTCATCGAGTAGTTCGGGTTCGGCTTTTGTCACACCACGAATCAATCTGTTAAATGAGTCTGTCATATCTCGACCTAATGCAACCGAAGCTCGTTTTGCTCCTTCTGCTAGTCCTTCAATTTGGTCTGCACTAAAACCTGCTGCTGTTGCTATAGCTGTTTGTTGTGCTGCTGTTTGAAAGTCAAGTAATCCATTAGTTGCTTCTCTAACTCTGTTTGTTATAGTAAGCAAAGATGTACCAGTAACTTTTGTAAGCGTTTCAAATCCTTTAATTTGTTGTTGAATATTTTGTGCGTTTTCTAGCGCTCTGAAAGCAGCTGTTACAGCAAAGACTGTTGATGCAAGAATCGCGTAGGACTGCACGAGGCCGCCAGTACCTTGCTGTAAACGTGAAAATGATTTTGACGCAGATTCTGTACGTCCTGACATAGATTGTAAATTTCTACGAGTATCGCCCGCAGACCTACCTACACCAGCTATGTCTTTACTTGCTGATTTGGCTCTTCTTCCTACCTGTTTTAGAGTACCGTCATCGGTGACCTCAAAACTTATAATTGCGCCTTTTTTCTTTCTTGCCATTCTTACCTTTTCATTTTAGCTTTACGCTCTTCAGCTTGTCTTTTAGCTTTAATATTTTTATTAATTTTTTCTGAATTAAAATATTCAATATGTTTCAAGAAGTACAAAGATTGCTTTGCATCTTCTATGTTAAATATGTTTATGTAAGTTTCTAAGGCTGAGTAGTCTTTTCCGAGGTAGTAGCCATTCATGCCATCCCATTTATCAGATAAAAAGTCATGAAGCATAAATGCTTCTTGGACTTCCAATGGAAAAATAGCACGTTCTACAGGCATTTTGTCTAAATCAGGCTCTTCTCCTAACTGTTCACATACTGCTAGATATTTATCTACATCTATTCCTGTATCTTTATAGCTTTTTTCAAATAAAGCAAGTATATATTCTACTTGCTTTGCGTAAAATTTTCCAAAGCGCCTACAGTATCAGTTACCCATTGGTCGAAATCACCTGAGTTTTTCATTAATAACTCTGCGTTTTCTACCGTGTAGCCGAGTTCTGACTCTAAGTCTTGTCCGCTTACATCTACCAATAGAAACTCTTCTAAGTATTTGTATTTTAGACCTGTCCATCCTTTTATAATTGAACTAACGTACTCTATTAAAAACAGGTCTTCGTCGAGTGAATCTTCAAAAGCTCTTGTCTTTTTATTAAACTTTTGTTTCATGCATCTGTTTCTAAGTTTAACTAATTCTTCTCTGCTTAAATATGTTAGGTCAACTGAAAAGCCATCATAACCGGGATAATCAATTGAAACTGTTTTACTAGGAGTTAATAAACTCTTTAGTGAAACGGGTTGTACTTTTTTTACTTCTTTCTGTTCTGTCATTTTTTTGTCCTAAAAAGTGGGAGGGAATGACCCCTCCCGAGTTTTATTATGCTACTTTGTATGTTACTTTAACTTCATCAGTTGCACTTGCTGCTGTTGCTGATGATAAATCGGTAGCTAAGCCATGGAAGGCTACGTCTACAGATACTACATCTTCAAAACTGTGAGAGGGTAACTCTAAGTGTGCTTTTGGCACATCAACTACTACTCTAGGAGTAGCTGCTGTTTGTCCACCGATTGAGAAAACTAAATCAAAAGCGTTAGTAATAACTCCTCTTGATTCTTGAAGTTTCTCAAATAAGTCTAGAGAGCTATTAGCGTCTGAATTTAGATAACAAGTAAAGTTACCTGAGACACTTCTAGTTCCTGTTATATGACCTATTGGTAGATTTACTGTACCTAGCGTTTCTGGTGTTAAATATGTGAGATTGTTCTCAATTGTTATATTTCCACCTGTTAAGGTTATACCATAAGCTTGGTCACTTGAGCCTAAAGCTCCTAGTGTACCTGTAGATGCCGAAGCATCATAAGTTATAGATAAATCTGTTAATTTATTTCTGATAAAGTTAGTTGTTGAACTAACTCCTTCAGCAATTAGTCCTTTTGGTGCTGCCGCATTTGAAGTAGTTAAATCTAAATCTGCTACTTCTTCTATTGACTTACCATTTCCAGACCATGCAATCTGAGCAATACCTTCTATATCAAAATCAATTGATGCAGAACCTACTGAACAATCTGCTAGTTTGTAAATAGTAACACCTTCTGTACCTGTTTCGTAATTGCCTCCTGTGTCTTTTGAAGCTCCTAGTACGAAGAACATATTAAATGTTCCTACTTGTACGTTATTGGAATTTGCAAAATCAAAAGCTAGTCCGCCGGTACCTGTTCCTGCTGTGAAGTCTCCTCCACATGCTTTGTCATAGTCTTTTGCAGTCAAAGCTGCCCATAGTGGGCCTTCTACTGCAAAATGAGCTAATGCTGCGGAGTGTTCTCCACTAGTATAAGCTGCTGCACTACCTGACTTTGTAGGTCTCATATAAGTACTAAAGCTCCATTCTGCAGGCGCGAAAGAGTCAGTAAACATTGCTCTGCCTCTCTTGCTGTATCCTGCTGAAGTTGCTGCTTCGCTTAATGTTACCTCTGAAGTATTTGTGCCTTGGCTAAAAGAAAACCCATCTAATACAGGTATCTCATACAGAGCTGTATTTGCTGTAGTGCTATCCTCTGACCATTCCATAAATACTTTGGTATCTCTACTAAAGAAAAATGCCATTCTTTTCTCCTAATTAATATCGAATCTCTAAGGTGATTTCTCCTACACCTAGAGGTTCCAATACGCCTTCATCTGTATCTACAGTACCAATTGTTGTTTGTACTGTATTATGAGATGTTCCTGTTGAATCATAGTATGTTAGTGGGTCGTTATCCTCTATTACCGTTTCAACGTCTTCTAACAATTCTTCGAGTGCTTCGATAACATCACTGTCATCTGAAACATAACATCGAACTGTTATTCTTAAAAATCTAAATCTGAAACCACCGCCATCATATTCGCGTGTTTCAGTACCTGCTCCGACATGTATTGTTGGGAATTCATTTACTTCATCCCAAAACTTAAGTCGTCTTTCTACCTTTGCAACTGAAGTTCTAAAAGGTGCGCTACCATTTATTCCTTCTAGTTTTAAAGCTAGGGCTTCAACAATGGCTCTGCGACGCGTGGTATGTTTCCTTGCTAGTGCTGTTTCCATTATTGTATATTTATCCCAAATCTTGCTCCGATTAAACCTGAAGCTACTTGTCTAATTGACTTTCTAATTAATTTTTCAGGGTTTCTTTGAGTAGTATACATTTTTCCTCCTGGAGCAAATGTTTCATAAGGATTATTCATATAAGTTGCTTCAATTATTGTATTTCCACCTCTTGGTCCTTGTGTTACATTATCAACTCTTACTGAGTTTGCTAATCTACCTGTTCTAAAATTTAGTGCAGGGCTCCCCATATTTTGTGCTACTGTTTGAGGTAATATTTCATTTAATAAACTTCTTAAGGCCATTGGATTCGTTCCTGCTTTCTTTTCAACATGACCCATACCTCTGCCATACCCTGAAGTCTTTTTAACAGCTTTTTTTCCTGTGCGTTTTGTTGTTATGCTACCTTGTTTGCTACTAATTTTTGCTTTTTGACTTCTTTTAATTCTTTTTGCATCACTTAGCATTTTTCTATTAACTTTAAGTCTCATATCAGGATTTATCTTATGTGGAAATCCTAAAAGTTTTTCTATTACTATCTTTCCTGCCGCTGCTGTTAGATGTTGCTTAGGACTTGGAGAAGTTTTCATTTCCTCATCTGTAAGCTGATTACTTAGTGTTTTAATAACTGAGCTTTCATACTTATTTATAAACTTTTGAAGTTCTTTACTATCGTAATCCTTCATTGTAGCGTTTTTATTAGCAGGGTCAAAAGTTATCTGAACTTTAAGATTTTTTCTCATATCTTCTACTGACATATCAAGATATTGTTCTAATCCTACTTCTGTTAAAAATGCTTTGCTATACTCTTGGTAAACCTTGTCATATAGCTCATTTATATTATGTCCTGCACTTATAGCTTGTGTAAAATCTTTTTCTTCTAGTGAATCATGTCTAGTAGATGCATTTCCTTTCATCTTTTCTGCACCACCAAAAGCCGCTACTGTTGTTCTATTACTTTTTGTTCCATGTAAAGCACTTAATCTGATTCCTTGTCTACCTTTTTTCGTATCTGCTTTATAGCCCTCTTGCATTTGTGAACCAGTTAAACCACTTCCTATTAAGTCATTTATATCATTTCTAACGTGATTTAAAACAGTTCCTTGCATAGCTCCCATTGCCGCTTGGTTAGTAGTAAATGCACTCTTTGCGCCTGATTTTAAAGTATGTTTGTTACCATATCCCTCCATAGGGAACTTAATTAGTAAAGTATTATTACTAGTTTGATAACTTAATTTTCTAGCTGTTTTACCACCTGCTAATTTTTTATACTCTATATGGTGAGCATCACGTGTAAAATGGCCTCTTACATTAGATGTTATTATACGAGCTAAATCTCTATCAGGTACTGTTAAACTATTATCTTTTAGTACTCTTCTACAAACTTCTTTTATATTCTTTTCTACATCGTTTAAATTTATTGTAAATTCGTGTCTATACCCTTGGTTTATTGCTTCTCTATCTGCTGCTCTAATTGCTTTAACAATTTCATCTTTTACTAATTGTATCATTAAATAACTACTTTATATAAATCAAGTACTCTTTTTATGTGGTCTGGAAAATCTGTACTATTTCTAATTCCAGCTGTTCCTTGATTCTGTTGGATAGCTCCGCCTAATGCTCTTCTTTCTTTATGCTCGTCTTTTATATAGTAATTTACTAAATCAAACAAAGCTAGTTGTAAGTCTTTTGGAGTACTAGCATAACCTGCCTTATATGTGACTCTAACAGAACCTACGCCTTTCTTCCAACTTATTGGATTACCGCTTGTAGTAGTTCTTATAATAGCATCGGCTTCTTCATCTATATAGTACTCATATTTAGTTGTAAGTAATTCTTGATAATCATCTGAATAACTTGTTCTTTCTTCCACTTTATTAATTGATACTAACGGACTCTCGCTGACTATTATCGTTGAGGTGTAGTTATCTTCAATTGTAAAAGTTTCTACTTTATTTGTACTGTAGTAATCAAGAAATGATACTCCACAATATTTTTTAACTAATTCAGATATTTGAGGTACAATTATTGCAAGACGGTCATCGTCTTTCTCGCCTCTTAGACCTTCTGCGTCTTTGTATTCATTTACTGTAATTAAATCTGCCATAGTTAAAAAGTGGTGGGTTATAGGTAACCCACCAAAACCGTAATTAGGTATTAACTACCTTTATACATCCAACCCCACTTAGAAGTTGCACCGTCAATTAAGTCAGTGAATCCTAATCTCTGAGAAGCCACTAGGACTCTTCTTTGATTAGCTACTTCGTAGTCTGATTCAATTGTAACACCTCTTAATCTTGGCATTACATAGTTTCTTGGGTTAACAGCGATAGCTGCGAACTTAGATATTGCTGGTGCAGCAAACTCGTCACACATTAAGACTCTAGAGCCATAAACCTGTCCGATTTCACCGTTTAGCTTAGTAGCCATGTCGCCAACTAGGTTAGCGTCTTGGAACTCAGCATCTTCTAATAGTTCATAGTAAGACCTTTGTGAAACAATATATACTACTTCACTTGGATTTATACCATATTTACCCATATTCTTTCTCATTTCAAGTAAGTCAGAAGCTACAATTTTATCAGTAGCAAAAGCTGTTGCTGATTGTGTGTAGTCACTGTCATTTCTTGCTAAGTGTAGTAAACCTTCGAAGGTTGCTTGTGATGTACCATATACACCGTCAGCGTCATCACCAGCTAGGATAGCATTTTCGATACCTCTAGCGTGTGCTCTAACCATTGATTCTCTAATTAAAGGAAGAATCGGTAAGATTGCATCTTCTTCAGTTTCGTTACCTAAGTAAGATTGTGAGATTAATTTTTTGGTTGAAAGAACTCTTTCAGTCATATCTACCCCACCTGCTGAACCAGGGTTATAAGAATCCCCTCTTTCTTGCAAGTTACCATGTGGTGAAGCACCACTAGCTGCTTGGTTGCCTGTAAATTCAGCATAACCAGCATCTGGTAAGATTGGGATAATCATATTAGCGGAATTCATAGCTATTTCTCTAAATAGAGGTGCTAATACTAATTCGTTTTGAATATCTCTTTCGATTTGTGTTGATACGATTTGCTCAAAGTCTGCTGAAGAAACGCCAACACCACTATGTGCGTTAACTTTTTCCATTAAACCTTTTGCATAATCACTGTTCCATCCTTTACCAGTCGCTAAACCAGCAAATTTTGCGTCAATGATATCATTCTCGTAAGCTTTTTTCCAGTCGCCTTGACCTTGTCTGTCCGCAAAGATTCTTTTTGATTCTCTGATTGACATGATTTCTTCTGATTTCTCAGCTAGTTGTTTCTCTAATGAGTCTACAACTGTTTTTAAGTCTTCATGTTTTTCAGAAACTCTTTTCTCTACGTCATTCATTAATCTTTCAGCGCCAGTTAAACCAGCTTCGATAATAGTTTTTTGCTCGTCCTGTTTTGCTTCTTGAACAGCCTTTTCATTAGCCTCTACTTCAGCTTGCTTTTCAGCCTGCTCTTGTAGTGCTTTTTCGTCTGCTGCTTTCTGCTCGGCTTGCTTCATAGCAATTTTAGCAGCTGTATCTTCAGCTACTTTCTTTGCAAATGCTTCCAAGTCGATTGAAGTTTCAGGAGATTTTTTCTCTTCTGACATATCAGTCTCCGTTGATGAGGATTTCTCCTCGCTTGGCTGCTCAATTTTAACAGCGTCTGCTGCTGCGGTTGAGTTAGCCTGTAATATTTCTTTTTGGTACTTTCTGTATTCATCCATACTATCAAATGACTTGCTTAAGCCAAAGGTTGCCCCTTGGTTGCAAGGTACTGATACTACAGACACTTCAAAAAGTTCCGCGTCTTTAATTTTGAATCCATCACTTTCAACCATGTATTCAGAATCTTTACATCTGAATCCAACTGAAAATGCTCCCAGGACTCCATCTTTCACTAAATGAGTAATGTCACCTGCGGCTTTTGATATCTTTGCAGTGATATCTAAACCTTTATCAGTGACCTCTAAACCAGTTGCTCTACCGATAGGTTTGTTGTAGTCGTGGTTAAAAAGAATGATTGGATTACTTTTGAAGTTTTCCAGTCCCCCTTTTGTCCATGCCTCGCTTTCGATTATATCTCCAGCTCTATCTAGTGCATTTGTACTTGCAGAACCTTTGATGTTTATTCCACCATCTTCGGTTTCGCCTAGTGATTTAAAAGTACTCGTCCAATGATAAATTTTATTTGACATCTTTATTCTCCACTTTCACAGCTTTCTTTTTAGGAGCAGGTTTTTTAACTACCTTCTCTTCTACAACTGCTACTTGGACAGGATGTCTTTTCTTCATGGCAGATAATACTCTATTCCAAGAACCAAATGCTCTTCTAAGCAAATAGTCTTTGACAGGTACATCATTACCGTGAGATTTGTATGCAGGTAAATCCATTACTTCAACGCCTTTTTCGGCCATGAAATCGGATAAAGCCTTTATCATTTTGTCTTTTGTCATAATTATTCTTCCTCGCTTGGCGGAGTTTCTTCCGGCCTGCCACCTTCTTCTGGGTTTGTGGCTGAACCTGCGATATTTGCAGGAACTCTTGGTGTATCAAACCCTTCAATAGTCTCAAGTCTTAACGCCTCCCTTGCTTCATTCGGTGTCATTATACCTGTGTTGACAAGTGTGGCGTAATAGCCTGCTTGGTCTCTTAACTCTGGTTGTAAAGCAGGTATACCTGATACATTTTCATCAAGTTTGAAACCGAAATATCTCTCGAAAGCATACGCTATTTTGTTAATAATAGGTAGTATGGTTTCTAAATAATATAGACGGTGGTTAGGCCTTAAGTTGGCATTATTACCACTATCCATTAATATTGGTGGAACTCCTATTGCTTTTAGAATTATTTTTTCATTAGAAGCTATTGCTTCTTGAAAGTCTAAATCTTTAAAGTTAACTTCAGTTAGGTTTTCCACTGTTAATCCGCCATCTAAAAATAGCGGTCTTCTACCACCTGACTGAGGATTGTATCTTGCAACCCAAGCCTGTAACATTCTTTCTTTGATTTTCTCTGAAAGAGTGTTCGGTGACTTTAAAACTAGTCCTGGAACTGCTCCATTTTTAAAGAAGTTGTCCTGAAACCTTCTCATGCTACCCATTAATTGCATAGTTCTGAGTGCAGGTTTTAATCTAGGGACTCCTCTATAAATAGAACGGAAACTGTTTTCTTTAATATGAATTATTTCTGATGGCTTATAATCAATAGAGTTGTCGTAAGTATATTTTTCAACATACTGTTTGTCATCACTATATATGGTTACATGCTCTGCTGGAAGATGATACAGATGTGCACCATCAAAGTAGACAAATATATTTCCATCAATTAGTAAGTCAATTATCAGATTTCTTTTAAATGTACTTACGTCTTGAAATGGATTTGGTTCACTATTTAGTAATAAATCTACTCTACTTCTTCGTATGTTTTTTACAACAGGAGACGTTCCTATAATCTTATCGCCAATATCAAAAGGCACTTCAGCAGTATCGTCAACTACCATGTTGACTGCTCTATTTACTATTTCTATAGTTTCATAAGCATTTCTATAACTTATCTGGTGCTCAATACTGTCAATGGTCAAGCCTTCGTTTCTAGCAATAACATATTGAGCAGGATTGTCTTTTTCCTCTCTATCTATTCCTAAAAATCTATCATACCATGCCATATTTTTGTCTCTGTATTTCAACCCATTTCTGTTGCTTTTTTGCTGTTACCAACTTGGGTCGTTTGCCGTATATACTATGTAATCGTAAATGATGGTCATGACATATTGTAACAGCTTGATTATATATTTCGTCTTCTTTTTCTGCGATAAATTTTATTCTAAGGTCTAATATTTCTTGTTCAGATTCTATTTTTATCTTATTTACTTTCATCCATTGTTCTAATAATTCGGTTAATCCGTAAAAATGATGAAAGTCTAGATTCTTCGTACTTCCGCAGATGTGACATTCCGTTGCTTTATTATATTTAGACTTGGCCTTGTCACGAACATACTTTACTAAATCTCTTTTTAAATCCATAAACCTACTCGTTATAAAGATAATTTTAGCAAAATTTTAAGTTCATGTCAAGAACTATTTTTTCAAGGGGTAGATTAGAATGTAGTGACACTTGTCTCGAATGAGTATAGCGCGTATCGAATGGCGTCTGCCATGTGAGATGCATAATTGTGTTTGGGTTTTTCTTTTAATAAGTTAGGATTTGGGTCCCACTGATATTGGTCTAAACTTGATATAGATTCACGACAAGCTTGATGAACTATTAATTTATCATTATCCACTACTCCGGCTACGTGTCCTATACCGTCTAAAACAGATTTCTTTGCATTGATAGTAGTGATATCGTAATTTTGTGCAAAATCGAACCTTGTTTGCTGAGCAGCAGAATCGATGTAAATG
>Ga0257114_1002994_pt1 | contig 10916 bp, 9 predicted proteins | sample SI112_10mmetaG_FD_190149 | JGI IMG/M metagenome (GOLD analysis project Ga0257114, IMG submission 190149) | Marine microbial communities from Saanich Inlet, British Columbia, Canada - SI112_10m | ecosystem: Environmental > Aquatic > Marine > Inlet | place: Canada: British Columbia | collected... | reverse complement strand
AATACCCTCTGCTACTTGCTTGATAATTTTTAAATTAATTCCCAATAAATCATCTCTGCTCATTCCTGGTTTTCTTGGCACACCTGCAGTTATTATGATTACATCTGAATCTTTTATGTCTTCATAATTGTCTGTACCTGAAAATTTTACATTAAAACCATCAACTGAAGAAGATTGAGCTATATCTAAAGCTTTACCTTTAGCTATGCCACTCGCTACATCAAAAAGTACAACCTCATTAGCTACCTCTTTAGTTCCTATTAAGTGTGCTAGAGTGCCCCCAATTTGACCTGCTCCTATTAAAGATATTTTTTTCATATTTCTCCTTATTTCATTGTTGGCATGACAAATTCTGCATTAGATCTTATTCCAGAAGGCCATCTTGATGTTACTGTTTTAAGTTTTGTATAAAATTTAATTCCTTCAGCTCCGTGCATTGCACTATCTCCAAATAATGATCTTTTCCAGCCACCAAAACTATGGAATGCCATTGGTACAGGTATTGGAACATTAATTCCAACCATACCAACTTGAATTTTGCTAGCAAACGTTCTTCCAGCATCACCATCTCTTGTGTAAATGCTCACTCCGTTACCATATTCATGATCATTAATTAGTTTTGTTGCCTCTTCAAAAGTTTTAACTCTTATTACTGATAAGACGGGTCCAAATATTTCCTCTTTATAAATTCTCATATCTTTTTTAACATGATCAAATAAACAACCACCTATAAAAAACCCATTTTCATATCCTTGAAGTTTAATATTTCTTCCATCAACAACTAACTTAGCACCTTCTTCAACTCCAAGATCAACATAGCTTTTTACTTTTTCTAAATGTTCTTTAGTAATTAGTGGACCCATCTCAGATGTTTTATCCATACCAGGCCCTACTTTTAATGCTTCAGCTTTTTTTGATAAACGAGCAACTAGCTCATCACCTATGTCACCTACAGCTACCGCAACTGATTGCGCCATGCATCTTTCACCAGCAGACCCATATGCAGCACCCATTAATCCATTTACTGCTCCATCAAGATCACAGTCAGGCATGACAACTAAATGATTTTTTGCACCACCTAAAGCTTGAACTCTTTTTTCATTTTTTGCAGAGTTTTCATAAATATATTTTGCAATGGGTGTTGAACCCACGAAGCTTACCGCTTTGACATCTTTGTTTGTTAAAATTGCATCGACAGATTCTTTGTCTCCATTTACAACATTAAAAACTCCATCTGGTAGTCCGGCTTCAGTTAGCAATTCTGCTAGTCTTAGAGGGCAAGATGGGTCTTTTTCTGACGGTTTTAAAATAAATGTGTTTCCACATGCAATAGCCAAAGGAAACATCCACATAGGAACCATTGCTGGAAAATTAAATGGAGTGATACCAGCCACAACTCCAAGAGGTTGACGCATAGACCAACTATCAACATTTGTTCCTACATTTTCTGAGAATTCTCCTTTAAGTAAGTTTGGAATTCCACAAGCAAATTCGACTACTTCTAAACCTCTTGTCAAAGAGCCTTTGGCATCTTCATAAACTTTACCATGCTCTGAGACTATTAGTTTTGTAAGTTCATCAGCATTCTTTTCTATTAATTCTTTGAATTTAAACATTACTCTTGCTCTTTGAAGTGCAGGTTTTAATGACCACGTTTCAAAGGCTTTTTGAGCTACTTCTACAGCTTGATCAAGATCTGATTTGCTAGCTAATCTTACTTCGGACTCTTGTTCACCTGTAGCGGGGTTAAAAACTTTACTTTTTCTGTCAGATGAGCCTGAAATTAGCTTTCCACCAACATAATGTTCTAATAAATTCATGAATGGTGCTATTTAAAGGCGTAATTAGCTTGTTGCAAGCATTTTTTTCAATTCAGCTATAGCTTTTGCTGGATTTAATCCTTTTGGACAAGCATTAGTGCAATTCATAATAGTATGGCATCTATAAAGCTTAAGCTCATCAGCTACTTTTTTTAATCTTTCTTTTCTTTCTTCATCTCTACTATCAACAATCCATCTATAGGCTTGAAGTAAAACAGCAGGGCCTAAATACTTATCTCCATTCCACCAATAACTTGGGCAAGACGTAGAACAACACGCACACATTATACACTCATATGCACCGTCTAATTTTTCTCTATCTTTTTTAGATTGTATGATTTCTGTAGTTTCAACTTTTGTGTTTGTCTTTAACCATGGCTCAATTGATTGATACTGTTTGTACAATCCACTTAAATCTCCAATTAAATCTTTTTTAACTTTTAAATGAGGTAATGGATAAATATTTATATCACCATCAATTTCTGAATGAGGTTTTGTGCATGCTAATCCATTTTTACCATCCATATTCATTGCACAAGATCCACAAACACCATGTGCACAAGATCTACGATAAGCTAGTGATGGGTCAATTTCATTTTTAATCTTATTCAAAATATCTAATACTTTTGAAGGACAGTTGTCCATATCCACTTCATAAGTATCTACTCTGGGGTTTTCTCCATCTGAAGGGTCCCATCTATAAACATTTACTTTTCTAATATTTTTTGATCCAGTTTTGTCCTGGTAGTATTTACCTTTTTGAACTTCTGAATTTTTAGGTAAATTTATTTGAACCACTAGTAAACTCTTTCTTGTGGTGGAAAGTATTGAACTTCATTTGTTAAAGTTGTTTTGGTAACTGGTCTATAGTCAATTTTTGTATCTCTTCCATTGCACCAAGCAACAGTGTGTTGCATAAATTTTTCATCATCTCGTTTTGGGAAATCTTCTCTTGCATGTGCTCCTCTACTCTCTTGTCTATTATATGCAGAATCTACTGTGGTAATTGCCTGTCTTATCAAATTATCATATTCTAACGTTTCAACTAAATCCGTATTAAAAACAAGTGACTTATCTTTAACAGAAATTGATCCCATTCCATCGTATGCTTTTCTTATATCATCAACTCCTTCTTTGAGCGTTTTTTCAGTTCTAAAAACAGCACATTTTGATTGCATAGTCTTTTGCATTGAAAGTCTAAGCTCCGCTGTACTGTTTTCACCATTAGAGTTTCTTAATTTATCAAATCTTTCTAAACATTTTTCTGTTTCAGCCTCTCCTATGTTCTCATGTGGGGTTCCTGGTTTTACAATTTCAGCAGCTCTTTTTGCTGCTGCCCTTCCAAATACAACTAAATCAATTAAAGAATTAGATCCCAATCTATTCGCACCATGAACAGAAACACAGGCAGCCTCACCTATTGCCATTAATCCTTGAACTGTTTCAGAATCATTTCCTGTTAATACCTCTGCTTTATAATTTGTTGGAATACCTCCCATATTATAATGAACAGTAGGAACCACTGGTATTGGCTCTTTAGTTACATCAACGTTTGCAAATAATCTTGCAGCCTCTGTAATTCCTGGAAGCCTACTTTCAATAATGCTTTTATCTAAATGACTTAAGTGTAAGTGAACATGATCTTGTTCTTTACCCACACCTCTTCCTTCGTTAATCTCAATTGACATCGATCTACTTACTACATCTCTAGAAGCTAAGTCTTTAGCTTTTGGTGCATAACGTTCCATGAATCTTTCACCTTTTGAATTAACTAAATATCCACCTTCTCCTCTAACACCTTCAGAAATTAAAGTTCCATGTCCATAAATTCCTGTTGGATGAAATTGTACAAATTCCATATCTTGTAAGGGTAGACCCGCTCTTAATACCATTGCATTTCCATCTCCAGTACAGGTATGTGCTGAAGTTGCAGAATAATAAGCTTTTCCATAACCACCCGTTGCAATTATTGTGCTGTGTGCTCTAAATCTATGAATTGTTCCATCGTTTAAATTCCAAGCGATAAGACCTTTACATTCACCATCTTTCATTAATAAATCTAAAGCAAAATATTCTATAAAAAATTCAGTGTTATGCTTTAAAGCTTGTCCATAAAGAGTATGAAGTATTGCGTGGCCAGTTCTGTCTGCAGCTGCACAAGTTCTTTGAACAATTCCATTACCATAATTTTTAGTCATTCCACCAAAAGGTCTTTGATAAATCTTACCATCATCAGTTCTACTGAATGGGACTCCATATTTTTCTAGTTCTATGACAGCGGCTGGAGCTTCTTTACAAAGATACTCAATGCTATCTTGGTCACCTAACCAATCTGCACCTTTAACAGTGTCATACATATGCCATCGCCAGTCATCTTCGCCCATATTTCCCAAAGATGCTGAGATGCCTCCTTGAGCAGCTGAGGTATGACTTCTTGTTGGAAATACTTTTGAAATACAAGCTGTCTTTAAACCAGCTTCACTTAAACCAACGGCGGCTCTCAGGCCTGATCCTCCCGCACCCAGTACGATAACATCATATTCATGGTCTATTATTTTATATGAACTCATTAGCTTAAATTAAATATTACAATTATAGTGATTAATGGGACTATTATAGCAAAAATATTGAGTACTTTGTTTGCGGCATTTTTGATTTTTTCATCCTGAATATAGTCTTCAAATACCTCACTAATACTTAAAGCAGAGAAAAAATAAGCAAATATAAGTGTTAAAGAGACTAAAATTTTTGATGAGAGAGTAGTAAAAAAACTAACAACCTCGATATAATCTGCGTCATACATTGAAACTAGATTTAAAATAAACCAGATCATTAAAGGTATTAGAAGTGCTGAACTAATTTTCATGAGTAACCATTTTTTCGTTACAAAGTTCATTTTAAATAAAATTCCTTCCTAAAAAATAAAATAGAATTGTAAAAAAGATAGATCCAAAGATAACTAGTAAACCTGTAACTTTAGTAGTCTTTAATTCAAAACCATAACCAAGGTCCATTACTAGGTGTCTTATTTCACTCAATACTTGAAAACTAAACGACCATGTTAAACAGATAATAGTAAATTTTCCAAAAATAGATTTTAAAAATAATTTTGTTAGATCATAACTAGACTCTCCTAACATCAAAGAAAGTATCCACATACAAATTACTGTTATTGCAAATATATTAACTATTCCTGTAATTCTATGAGAAATAGAAACTAAAGATGATATGTGCCATCTGTAAACTTGGATATGTGGTGATAAAGGGTTGTTGTTATCCATTATTTTTTTTAATTAAAAGTTCAGCTATTTCAACTGCATTCAAAGCAGCTCCTCGTAATAAATTGTCTGATACTATCCATATGTTAATTGTATTTTTTTTTGTTTTGTCTTCTCTAATCCTCGAAATATATGTTTCATTTTTACCTTCAGCTTCTAAAGGTGTAATATAACCTCCATCTTCTCTTTGATCATATACCTCACAACCTTCAGCACTATTTAATAAAGAACGTATTTTTTCTAGACTGAATGATTTTTCAAATTCAATATTTACAGACTCAGCGTGAGAAACTAGAACTGGAATTCTTACACATGTTGCTGTCAGCTCAATTCTGTCATCAAGAATCTTTTTTGTTTCGTTAACCATCTTTAATTCTTCTTTTGTGTAACCGTCTTCTGCAAAAATATCTATGTGTGGAATTGCATTAAAAGCAATTTGTTTAGTGAAATTTTTAGAATTTATTTTCTTTTTATCTAATGATAATTTAGTTTGCTCAATCAACTCATCCATTGGTTCTTTACCACCACCAGATACAGATTGATAAGTTGATATAACTACTCTTTTTATATTAAATTCATCATGTAACGGTTTTAAAGCTATTACTAATTGTGCTGTTGAACAGTTTGGATTGGCAATAATATTTTTTTTTAAAACATTAATTGCTTCTGGATTTACCTGTGGAACAATTAAAGGTACATCTTGATCCATTCTAAAAAAACTAGAATTATCAATTATTGTAGTATGTTTTGCTGCTTTTTCTGCATATTTTTCTGATATTTTTCCACCAGCTGCAAAAAATGTAATTTGAGCCTTTGAAAAATCATAAGTCTCTAAATTAAAAATCTCATGCTCCTTACCATTAAAATTTACTTTTTGACCAGCACTTCTTGGAGAAGCAACTAAGAATAATTGCTCAATTGAAATTTTTTTCTGCTCTAATACTTCGAGCATTTTTCTTCCAACATTACCTGTGGCTCCTACAATTGCTATATTCATGATATTATTTTTCTTTTATACTAGATGAAGGGTAAATCGCAAACGTTTCCATTAATGGTATTATCATTTATTTGAATTTTAAAGTTTTGAGATGCTTCCCAGTGAGATTTCTGCATCATAGCTATTCCTATAACCTTTTGAAAATGAGGAGAATAACAAGCTGATCTTAATTCACCAATTATATTATCATTTTCATCATACAATTTTTTTGATCCAGTAAGACTGAGTTCTTTTATGTCAATTTTAACTCCCATCAATTTTTTTTGAGGTCCTATTAATTTTATATCTTTTAATTTTTCTTTTCCTAAAAAGTTTATATCATTATCTAAGTTGACATATTGATCAAAACCACATTCAAATGGGTTATCGTTATTATCAAAATCATTACCATAAGATAACAGTGCACTCTCAATTCGCTCTATTAAATTTGGACATCCTGGTCCTACTTTAAATTCTTTTCCAACTTCAAAAAGATGATCATACAATTTTTGTCCTGCTTGGGGGTTTTGAACATAAACCTCATATCCTCCTTGTTTGGACCATCCAGATCTTGCTATGAGATGTTTTGTGCCTTCAAACTCAAAATAATCAAAGCCAAAAAATTTTAATTCAGTGACTTTTTTTCCAAATACTTTTTCCATTAAAGCAAATGATTTTGGACCTTGTATTGCCATTATATCAACTACTGGTTCTATAATCTTTACATCAAATTTATGTCCTGCTGCTAAGCCTTTAGCAAAAAAAATTACATCTGAATCTGCTATTGATATCCACCATTTATTTTCATTCAATTTTAAAACAACTGGGTCGTTAACTAAATTTCCATTTTCATCTATTATTGGACAATAATAGCATCTGCCTATTTTAGATTTTGATAAATCACGGCATGTCATTAATTGTACTAACTCTGCTGAGTCTTTTCCTGATATTTCTACTTGTCTTTCTGCAGCAACATCCCATACCTGAACATATTCTTTTAAATGTTTATAACTATCCTCTATCGACCCAAATGCAGCAGGTAGCAACATATGATTATAAATTGTGTATGCTGTAACTCCTTGCTTCTCTATTCTTGAAGTATAAGGAGTACTTCTTAATCTTCTAGATTTTGCTATTGAAAAGTTTTTCATTTTTTTAAAAATTCAGAGATCTTTTCTCTCATTTCAAAAGCTTTTTCAAACATAATCATATGTCCACAATTCTTTATAATGTGAGTTTTTGAATTAGGTATAAGTTCTGCAAATTTTTTACCTTTTTCAATGTTAACCATCTTATCTAACTCACCAAAGATAAATAATGTGGGACATTTGATTGACTTTAAAGCTTCAGTTCCATTTTTATAATTATTACAAGCAACAAGATCGGTGGCTAAAACATCTCTAATAACTCTTGGTGAATTAATAATTTTTTCTACAGGATTACCTCCAATAAATTTCTTATAATTTTCATAGCTCCATTTCATCATTAATTGGACAGCTTTGTCATCTCCACTCTCAGCAAGATCTATTAAATCTTGATTCACGGGCATTCTATAAGAGCCACCAACAAATATTAAATTTTTAACTCTTTTTGAGTATTTAAAAGAATACTCCAATGCTTCCAAACACCCTTGGGAATGACCTATTATTGTCAATTCAGAAACATTAAGCTCTATAAAAACTTTTTCTAACCAATTTGAGATTTCTTCTATTGATTTTAAACAATCACCTTCAGAATTTCCATGACCAGGTAAATCGATTGCTAAAACATTATAATTTTGATTTGATAAATATTGCTCTGTTAAGGACCAGACAATATGTGATAGACCACTTCCATGGAGCAAAACTATTGTGGCTTTTTTTTTATCAATATCTTGACCTGAATTTGAAGCAAAGACATTCTTATTGTCTACTTGAAAGATCAACTTAATCCCTTAATTTTTTTTCTAAGTTCAAATTTTTGAATTTTTCCTGTTGATGTTTTTGGTAAGTCACAAAAAATAACATTTTTAGGGAGTTTAAATCCTGCTAAAGTTTCTCTACAAAAATCTATTATTTCTTTTTCAGTTGCTGGTTTATCTTTGATTAATTCAACAAAAGCACATGGTGTCTCTCCCCATTTTTCATCTGGCTTAGCAACTACAGCTGCTAAAGAAACTGAAGGGTGTTTCGCAATTGTATTTTCAATTTCTATGGAAGAAATATTTTCTCCTCCAGAAATAATGATATCTTTTGATCTATCTTGAATTTTTATATATCCATCAGGATGAGTTACAGCTAAATCTCCTGAATGAAACCATCCACCTGCCATTGCCTTATCTGTAGCTTCTTTATCTTTGTAGTACCCCTTCATTACAATATTTCCCCTAATCATAATTTCGCCCATAGTTTTTCCATCTTTTGGTACTGGCTTCATTGACTCTGGATCCATTACGATAGCGCCCTCTGTGTTTGGATACCTTACACCCTGCCTTGCTTTGATTTCATTCTTTTTATCTTTTTCTAAAGAGTTCCAATCTTCATTCCATGCACACTGCAACATATGACCATAAGTTTCTGTTAATCCATAAACATGCATAACTTCAAAGCCAAGTTTTTCCATTTTTTCAAAGATAATACTTGGCGGTGGTGCGCCTGCAGTCAAAACATTTACTTTTCTTTTTAAGAGTTTTTGATCTTCTTTTGGAGCGTTAACAATCATGTTTAATACTATTGGGGCTCCACCAAAATGTGTTACTTCATATTTATCAATTAACTCAAAGATTTTTTTTACATCAATATTTCTTAAACAAATTACTCTTGCATGCAGCATTGCTAGTGTCCAAGGATAACACCAACCATTACAATGAAACATTGGCACAACACATAAAAAATTTAGTTTATTAGGCATATTCCAAGCTGTGGCACTGCCTGTTGACATTAAATACGAGCCTCTGTGATGATAAACTACTCCTTTTGGGTTTCCAGTGGTTCCAGATGTGTACCCTAATGAAATCGCTTCCCATTCATCTTTTGGTTTTTTCCACTCATAATTTTCATCACCCGTGTTTAAAAAACTTTCATATTCAAGCTGTCCAATTTTTTTGAAAGAACTGGTGTCAATATCTTGATCTTCAATATCAATAATTGTGATTTTATTTTTAACATTCTTTAAAGCTTTCTCAATTACATCATGAAATTGTCTATCTACAATTAAAACTTTTGCATCACTATGTTGTAAAATATAACTCACTGTATTGGGGTCTAATCTTGTATTGATTGCGTTAATTACTGCTCCCACCATTGGTATTGAATAATGTGCCTCAAAAATTTCTGGTGTATTGAAAGCCATTATAGAAACTGTATCTCCAGTTTTAACGCCTATCTTATCTAAAGCGCTAGCAAACTTAACACATCTTTTATAAACTTCTTCCCAAGTATACGACCTACTTTCATAAACTAAGGCTTCATAATTTGGATATATATCTTTAGTTCTTTCTAAAAATGTTAAAGGAGAGAGAGGAACATAATTGGCCTCATTTTTATCTAAATTTGTATTGTAATGACTCATATTAACTAAATTTAAAATTCATTATATAATCGCTTCCTGATGTAGCAGTTTTAAAATGACTTTCGGCTCTTGGTAAAACTCTTTTAAAATAAAAATTTGCAGTTTGTATTTTATCCTCATAAAAATCTTTGTTCTGTTCGTAATCTTTAAAGCTCACCTCTAAAACCTTTATCCACGCATGGGCTACGGAAACAAACCCCAGTGCTTTTAGATAGTCATTGCATGCTGCACTTGCATCATCTTTTGAGTTTTGAACTTTTTCTTTAATCCAAACAGTAAAGGTAGATAAGATTTCTAGCTGTGTTTTTAATTCTTTTATGAAAGGTTTTAATTTTTCATTTTCTGTAATGCAATCATTATTGATTAATCCTAAATACTTGTTAATTACATCACCATTTTTATTTACCAATTTTCTAAAAACTAAATCTGCTGCTTGAATTGAATTTGTTCCCTCATAAATTGGAGTAATTCTATTATCTCTATATAATTGCTCTATTCCTTGGTCTTTTGTATACCCATAACCACCATGAACCTGCATGGCTTCACTTGTTATCTCCATTCCCATATCACTAAACATTGTTTTAACTACCGGTGTCATTAACGACACAAGGTCTGATGCTTCTTGTTTGATTTTTTCATCTGGATGGTAAAGACTAACCTCTGTTTGTTGAGACAACCAAAAACATAGGGCTCTCTCTCCTTCAATAATAGATTTCATATTAAGCAAAGATTTTCTAATATCAGCGTGCTCTATTATAAAATCTGCTCCATTAGTTGATTTTGTATTATTTGTCTTTCCTTGCTTTCTTTCTTTCGCATAACTTAAAGAATTTTGATATGCAATTTCTGAAATTCCTAAACCTTGAATTCCTACAACAATTCTCTCTAAATTCATCATTGTAAACATTGCATTTAATCCTTTATTCTTTGATCCAATCATATACCCAGTTGCATCATCAAAATTCAATACACAAGTAGCAGAACCTTTGATTCCCATTTTGCTTTCTATTGACCCTGTAGAAACTCCATTTCTTGCTCCAATGGTTCCATCTTCATTTACTACAAATTTAGGTACTAAAAATAAGCTTATTCCTTTTGTACCTGCTGGAGAGTCAGCAGCTCTTGCAATAACTAGATGGATAATATTCTCTGTTAAGTCTTGATCACCAGATGTAATAAAAATTTTCTGTCCACTTAACTTAAAAGTTCCATCAGTTTGCTCAACAGCTTTAGTTTTTAAAAGACCTAAATCAGTTCCACAAACTGGTTCAGTAAGACACATCGTACCACTCC
>Ga0257114_1002984_pt1 | contig 10930 bp, 7 predicted proteins | sample SI112_10mmetaG_FD_190149 | JGI IMG/M metagenome (GOLD analysis project Ga0257114, IMG submission 190149) | Marine microbial communities from Saanich Inlet, British Columbia, Canada - SI112_10m | ecosystem: Environmental > Aquatic > Marine > Inlet | place: Canada: British Columbia | collected... | reverse complement strand
GCAAACTGTTTCCTCTCGCTCTAGCGCAATCTGCACGCGCTCACCTAGTAGTCGCACGCGATGGCGTCGAACGCAAGCTTCATCTTCCTTGCGAGTCTTTTCGATGCGTTCAAGACGCTCACGCTTGCGAAATTCCTTTTCGTTGCAATGGTTACTCGACTCACATCCACAACGTGCACATCGAGTGCCATCGCGGGCGAGCACCACTGCATTGTACAAAGCCGTGTATTCTTCATTGTTCGCGTCGTGATTCGGCAACGGCGCGCGCTTCCATGAAGAAAATTTCGCGAAGGAGGTGCACGCTTTGTCGCAAATCTTGCACGGACCGCGAAGCACACCTTCAGCGTCGGCGTCGCCCATCTCACCGCACGGTTCTTTAACCTTGAACAAATCGGCGAGAGAATCAACCTTTAACCCTGGCGGCTTGATCATTTTCACTTCCGTCGCTCGCCGTTTCGTCGCACCCGCGAGAACGATCTTCTCTGCGTTACGCTGTTGCTGGCGTGCAAATTGCTCTTCTTCCCATCTTTCGGCCCAGAGTTCATCTGCATCTTCGACTTCAGCAGCGTCCGTCACGGAGTCGGCGTGTTCGCGCTCGAATGCTTTAAACATGTTCATACTATCTGCCATTCGCAGGTCGTCGTCCTGCTCGTCGGTATCTTCGCCGGCGACGACGCGCAATAATCGTGACATTAGCGATGACTCTTCCTCCTCTTCTTCCTCCTCCTCCTCCTCCTCCTCCTCCTCCTCCTTTTCTCTACGATTGGACATGGGCATAGAAACACCAACTGTGCTCGTCGCCGCATGCTTCATCGATACTTCGCTATCGACGTTGCGAATCGCGGTTTTTACCGGCCCGAGACGTTCGCACGTCGCCACTTCGACGCGAATGTCACGCATCACGCGCTCGAGACGCGATAACAGCGACTTGGCTTCCTCGATCGACTGTTTTATCGTCAAACAGACGGAATCAGTATCCTCAAAGTCAGCAGGCGCGGGCGATGGCGTCGCCGTCGGCGGTCCCGCCGGTTTCGTTGGCGCCGGTTTCGTCCGCGGCGCGCGCGAGCGTTCGCACGCTTTCAACCCGTCTCGCGCCGTTTGTGACGTCGGGTCGAGCTTCAACGCGAGTTCGAATGATCTCTTGGCCACATCGGTGTTCCCCATCGCCAACGCCGCCGCGCCCACGCGCGTCCTCGCCTTGGCGTAATGCCCGTCGATGTCCACCGCGCGCTCGGCGTCGCTCAGCGCCTGCGAATACTTGCCCATCTTCAAAAAGCACGCGCTACGATTGGAGTAACTCTTCGCATCCCCAGCCCTGCACTCGATCGCCCGCGTGTAGTGCCCCACCGCCCGTTTGAACCGACCGTCGTCGAACGCGTCGTTCCCTCTCTCGCGCCAATCCGCGTTCTCGTCCACGGCGTGCTCCGCGCTCGCGCACCCGCACCTCGAGCAATTCGTCAGCGTCAAATCGTTGTGCGGATGCGCTCGCGTCTCCCCCGCGCTCGACGCGTCTCGCGCGTACTCATTCGTGCGTTTCAAGTACCCCCCCGCGCACGCCGCGCCGCACCGCAGGCACTCGCCCCGGCACTTCCCGAACAGGTCCCGCGTCGTCTCGCGATTCGGTTCCAAGTGCGCCTCCGCGCGTCGTCCCGCGCGCGCGTCCATCACCGCGCGCCTCGCGCTCGCGCTCGATCGCGTCGGTCGCGTCGATCACTCGGCTCGCGTCGATCGCTCGCGTCGCGTCGGTCGCGTCGGTCGCGTCGATCACTCGCGCGGCGTCCATCGCTCGCGAGGCGTTTTCGCCGTTTTTTTCCTTTTTTCCATCGCCGATCGGCGACGACGCTGACGTCAGCCCATCCCTATCGCGTCGCGATCGATCGTCGCGCCGCACACGCGCGCGAGCGCGGTGGAAATCTCGGGTCTCGCGGGTCGACGCGCGCGCGAACGATGCGCGGCGTCGCGGTGGCGCCGACGCGGTGCGCGACGCGCGCGCGCGGCGACGCGACGCGCGGCGTGGCGACGCGAGCGGGACGCGCGACGCGACGGGGACGCGCGATGGCGCGGACGGGCGACGACGAGGCGGCGAACGCGAAGGCGAGCGCGAGCGCGGGGAAGAAGTGCGCGGCGGTCGTCGCGGGATGCGCGATGGCGCTCGCGATGGCGAGCGCGCGGGTCGCGGTGGCGGATTCGCTGCCGGATGAAGTCGACGTCAAGGTGCTGTGCGACGCGGCGTGCGAAAAGCGGTTGGAGAGTCAAGAGTTTAAGACGACGAAGAGCGGGCTGAGGTACAAGGAAATCAAGGAAGGCGACGGGATGGAACCGCCGGTTGGGTTCCAGGTCGTCGTGGATTACATCGCCATGGATGAAAAGGGACGAATTTTCGATAACAGCTTGGCCAAGGGCAAGCCGAACGATATTCGCGTCGTCGACTGCGTGGGTTCGGGCGATTTTGATTCCTGCACCGTGATTCCGGGCATGGACGAGGGGCTGCTGACGATGAAGTCTGGTGGTGTTCGTAGGTTGTACATTCCGGGCGAGCTGTCGTTTCCGAAAGGGTTGGCGAGCGCGCCGGGTCGACCAAAGGTGCCGCCGTTTTCGCCAGTCGTCTTCGACGTCAATCTCTTGTACATCCCGGGTTTCGATTAGGAGGTTTCGCGTCATAATAACAAACATCAAAGTCAACATTACTCTCATATCAAATTCGTTCCTATATGAAAAAAGTCGTGCCCTAATAGTCCTCACCCCTCGTCAACACTTCGACGCCCGAGGACGGCTTCAACAAAATCGTGTGCTCGTACTGAGCGACGTACGACCCCTTGATGTCGCAAAGTGGCGGGTAAGGTTGGACGATGCCGTTATCGCACAGATTCTTTAGCGCCATTGAATAGCGCTGCTCACCGATACGATCTAAGTATCGCTTACAGAACGCCAACGTGCCAAAGTTTCGATCGATGACGCCGAGGAGTTGCTTGGCGCGAGGAAGACGAAGCGGCACGTGACCGACGTCAAAGTTCTTCATGTAGTGACTGCATTCGCCATCCTCGATGACGTAACTGCGAGAGAAATAAACGTAAGCGCACGCGGTCAGTGAAAGTCGAGAAGCAAGCGAGGAATGTCAAGACCAATGGAGGCTGCGCGAACACTGGGAAGTCTCGCCGGGCGAGGTAGCGCGCAGTACTATGATATCTTGGTGTTCGATGTACGATCTCGGTGACGAGCTGGCCCGGAAAAACTCCAGACACTATGAAGACCATGACGGGTGTCACGAGTGACGGTCTTCGCCGTTTTAAATTCACCGAAATCGAAGAAAAAAAGAAACGAGCGAGCGAGCGAGCGAGCGAGCGAGCGAGCACGTACCCTCTCCCCGTGGTTCCAAAGGTTTCGATGGCGTAATACTCGCCCTCTTCCATCTTCGTTTGAACGCCACCTTTCACGATCGGGACACTTTTCCCGGCGTGAATCCTGTACGGATCGATGGAGTGCCCGTTCAAGTTGCTGCAGCACTTCACCTGGTACTCCTTGCCGTGAATTTCCACCGTGTGCGACTCCATGACTTCTTGCACCGCCTCACCGATATCGCACAACCGCACGTCGATCCCGGCCGATCTGATCCCGGTTTCTGTCGCCTCGTTCACCGCCTTCAACAGCGGGTCGTACATGTCGTTGAACGTCTTCGTGAACGCGCAGTCGATGATGCGTCCTTTCACTTGAACCCCAAAGTCGAATTTGATGACGTCGTCCTTATCGATCACGCTCTCGCACCCCCCGTTCGGCGTCCAATGCGCGGCGACGTGATTTTTCGAGCAACCCGTCGGAAACGCCACCCCAGCCTCCAGCCCGCGCTCCTCGATCAGCTTCCGCACGCTATTTTCCAACGTCTCGCACACGTCGATGTACTTCATCCCGGGTTTCACCCAATCGGAAATGTATTGCCGCACCTCTCGATGCACCTCCGCGCACTGCCGCGCCTCGTTGTACAGATTCTCTTCCAACCTCTCCAACTCTCGCTTCTCCTCGTCCGTCTCGCGCCACAGATTATGCTCGTGATGCGGCAATATCTCCCCCGCCGGATACTTCGCCCCCGGGTACAGCTCGCGCACGGGCGTCGACGGCGGCCTCGTCTGTTTCTTCCCGCTCGGGTACACCTTATTCGACGTCACCGCCGCCGCCGATTTCTTCTTCTTTTTCTTCTTCTTCTTCTTCTTCGTCGTCGTCGACGCCTCCCCGTCCTCGCGCGTCGCGTCGTCGCCGTCGTCGCCCGCGTCGTCGTCGTCGCCCGCGTCGTCGTCGTCGTCGTCGTCGCGCGTCATCCGCAGCGCCTCGACGTCGTCCGCGAGCGCCTCGACGTCGTCGCGCTCGGGCGCGCCGTCGCCGTCGCCGTCGTCGCCCATCGTCGCGGTCGCGCGCGTCGCGACGTGCGGTCGATCGTCACTCGGCGTCGCGCGTCGCCATGAACCGCGCCGAGCGACGCGCGCTGGCGAGGGAGCGCGAAAAGCGCGCGACCGCGGGCGTCGAGCGCGCGAGCGGCGCGTCGAGCGCGAGCGCGAGCGCGAGCGACGACGAAGACGTCCGAGTCGACGCCGACGTCGAGGTCGACCGTCGCGCGAGCGGCGCGGGCGCGACGACGGTGCGACGACGACGCGGGAACGGGGCGGCGGTGAGACGAGAAGGCGCGAAACGAGCGACGCGCGCGAGCGACGACGGCGCCAAGGGTGGGTTCCTGGCGAACGTTTCGTGGACGCACGTCTTCTTTTTGTTGCTGTTCGTCGCGCCGACGGCGTTCGTGTGCTTGGACTACGTGTTTAATATCACGCCGCCGCCTGGGCGGGCGTACGGGACGCTGACGCCCGAGGGGAGGATGTATCGAGATAAGATAAAGGCGTTTTATTCCGAGTACGCGCCGGAGAAGGCGACGGCGGCGAACATGGAAAAGTTGATGGTGGCGTACAAGGGGAGAGAACGCGCGCTGTATAATACGATTCGGAAAAAGTACGCGCGGGAAAAGCGCAAGCGACACGATCAGAGGTACGACGAGGATTGATGGACGCGATGCAATATAAATTAATATTCGCTAAAACAACGAGCGCGTCTCGTCGGCGCAACTCGCACTCAGTGATCGTCGTGATCGTGGTCGTGGGGATGCGCCGGCGCGCCGCTCAGGAGAAATTTCGTGTTGGAGAAATCTTGCAGCAGCGGATTGTACCCGCTTCCGGTGACCGTGGCCGCGACGTCGGCGTAGTCCGTCATGAACTTTTTCGTCGTCACTATTGTACACAGCCGCGCGTTGGCGCGATGGGTGTTTTGACTCGACGTCGCGAAGTCGATCGCTCGCAACGTGTCAAAGCACGTCGGAAAGAAGACGTCAGCCGATCCCGCCAGTCGCTCGGGCAAGAGATATGTGTCGTGATCGTCGGTTTGCCCGCCCACGCGCTGAGTTGCGACGAGAGGCGCGTTCACGCCTTCGATGCGCACGTTTGGTAGGGTGTCGAAATCCGCCGCGATGAAACGATGGTTCGGGCGCTTGGCGTGCAACGTCTCCATGAGTTGCATCGAGCCAGTGGGAACGAACCATGTTTCGTCCCCGCTCGACGCCAAAGAAGTAAGCGCGCGACGAATCGAGTGCATGAACCCGCGTGGGTTGTACGCGCCACCATCACCGTCCACGGCTAAGTCTGCGGTCAAATCGATCGCCTGCAACGTTCTCTGAATCAACGCATCCGCGAGCGGTGCCTCGCGTTGCGCGAGCTCGCCGGTCGTCAAATTTCTCACTATTTCCGTTTGCATCCATTCACCTTCACCGCGTTTAGGCCGCCACACCCTGTCGTGTGGTAGGTTATCCAACACCTCGAGCGCGATGACGAAACAGGTCTCCTCGTTCGTCGCGCCCCACGTTTGGAGACTCGTCGCGTCGCCCACCGTCGCGTCGTGGACGTCATTCCCGTGTCCCGAACGCCGCACGCGGTTGAGCTGGTCATCACACAGCCTTTTACTAATATCAATCGACGTATACCTCATCTTTTCGTACACTTTCGGCGCCTCTCTTTTCACCGCGTCTAAAAATCCACTCGCAAACGTACCCGCGCCGCCGCCGATTTCGTACACACGCAACGGCTCCAACGCCTCGTCATCGCCGCAATCGCCCCGATGCGTCTCTAATACATATCGCACCAACGCATCGGCGTAATGTGGGGCGAAGATCTCTCCCGGCGTCAACCATTGCGCGCCTAAACGCGCGTATCGCCGGTTGAGCTCGCCAAAGTAATCATCTTGTCCCCGTAGCGCCTTGAAATCGATCGCGCCTTCGTCCATCGTCCCCACGGGCGCGCTCGTTTTGCGATCATTGGTAAAGTACCCTTTGTTCGGCGCGTACAGCGCGTCGTGGAGGTGCTCGCGCAGCAGCGTGCGCTTCGCCTCGGACGGTTTCGTCTCGTTCGACGGTTTCGACCGACGCGACGACGTCGACGCCTCGCGCGACGCGTCGTTCGCGAGAAAGACGTCCGAACGCGCGCCGCGCGCGAGCAGAGATGTGATTTCTCGCGCTCGGCGCGCGCGACGCGCGAGCATCGCGCGCGGTGACGACGACGACGGCGTCGATGACCAGTCGCGCGTCGCGCACTGGGGGCGTCGCGCTCGAGCGACGACGTCGACGAAGATTCGATCGACGATCGTGCGCGTCCGTGGAACGAATGAATGGTTCGTGCGAATGATGACAACACTAAAGCTTCGAGCGGCGAATCTCCATCTTCGCTATGGTTTCTAAGTGCACCTCATCCGGCCCGTCGGCGAGGCGGAGGGTGCGGGCGCCGGCGTAGAGACGGGCGAGAGGAGTGTCCTGACTCACGCCGGCACCGCCGTGGATTTGGATGGCGGCGTCGATGACGGAAAGCGCTGCGGCCGGTGCGGCCACTTTACAGGCAGCCACGGCGCCTCGAGCGAGTTTGATACCTCGCGCGTCGAGTTCGTGCGCGGCTTGCAGCGTGAGCAATCGAGCGCCGTCCAGCGTGACGCGACATTGACCGAGTCTTTGGAGTACTGCCCCGTTTTCCGCGAGTGGTTTGCCGAAGGCGACTCGAGATTTTGCTCTCGCGCTTGCGAGTTCCAACGCGCGCTCACCCATGCCGATCAATCGCATGCAATGATGTAATCGTCCCGGACCCAGACGACCCTGGGCGATTTCAAAACCGCGCCCTTCGCCGAGTAATATGCTCGCCGCGGCGTCGACGCGCACATTGGTGAACGTCACCTCGGCGTGTCCGTGCGGGGCATCGTCGTACCCGAAAACGGTCAACGGACGAACGACGCGCACGCCCGGGGCATCCATCGGACACAGCACCATGCTCTGTTGGCGATGCTTCGCCACGCCCGATCCATCTTTTGCGGTTTTGCCCATGAAAATAATAACCTTACACCTCGGATCGCACGCCCCCGAGGTCCACCATTTGCGTCCGTTCAAGACGTAATGTGATCCTTCGCGCGCGATGGCGCTCTCGATGTTCGTCGCGTCCGAGCTCGCGACTGCGGGCTCGGTCATGGCGAAGCACGATCGTATTTCACCGGTGAGCAACGGGCGCAACCATCGCTCTTGCTGCTCTACCGAGCCGTATCGCAACAAAACCTCCATGTTGCCCGTATCGGGCGCAGAACAATTGAATGCCTCGCTCGCCCAAACACTCGCGCCCATGACTTCGGCGAGATGCGCGTATTCGAGATTCGTCAGTCCTGGACCCGCGAACAGCGTCGACTCTTCGCCGTCGTTGGGGCGAATTTTCAATAGCGCCGCGCTGTCGAGGGGCAGCCACAAGTTCCACAACCCAGCGCTTTTAGCCGCAGTCTTCAATGATTCCACCGCGGGCGATACGCTCCATCGTTCAGGCGTGATGGCGTGCGCCTCGAGTTCTTCCTCCGCCTTGTACACGTGCGCGTGCATGAAGTGCTTGAGCTTGTTCAGCAACAACGCCGCTTTGGCGCTCGGCTCAAATCCTACCGCGGTAGCTGACGTCGTTTCCGAGCGATGCGCGAGCTCGTTGACACCCCGCGGCACGTTCGCACCCTTAACCACCAATAACGCGCGCCTGGCGAAGACGTCTACGAGCTGTCCCATTTCGTGCGCGTTTGCACTCGACGCGTTGCCTTGCATCGCGCGCGCGCGCACCCCAGCGAGAATCGCAGCTCCTCGAAACAATGAAAGCGCGATATAAAACGGCCACGTCGTCGAGGCGCCTTCCGTCATAGGGTTCGGAAGCCCGCTTGCGCGCGACCAAGAGCGCACGTACGCGCCGACGTCTGGTACGCCTCGCGGTAAATTCGCGGGGTCCAGCGTAGGGTAGAGCTCCAACCCGGGAGGCAAATAATAAGGCAAACAATTGAACGCCACATCCGCGTATGGCGCACCCAGAGTGCTCAATTCCCAATCTAAAACCGCCAAAACGTCGACTTGGTCGTCGCCGTTCGAGCGCGCGCGACTCAGGACCAAGTTGTCCAATCGAAAGTCGCCGTGCACCAACCGCCCGCTAATCTCTTTCGCCGGCGCGTTCGAGCGCAGCCAAGCGATCAAAGTCATCATGGATTCTTCTGCGTGTACGCCGACCCCCGGTCCCACGCTCGCTTCGTACTGTTTCGCCCACCGTTCCGTCTGTCGCTCGCCGTAGCGCTCGGCTTTACCGAAATCGCCCAACCCCACCGCGCGCGGGTCCACCGCGTGCAGCGTCCCGAGCGTTCGCGCCATCTTCTCGTACACCGCTCCGCGACGACGTTCCGAGCATTCCTCCATGCGCGGTTGCAAATAAATATCCCCATCGACGTAAGACATGACGTAAAAGGCCTCGCCCAGCACGCGCGCGTCCTCGCACAGCGCGAGCGCGTCGGGCGTCGGCACGTTCGTCGTACGCAGCGCCCGCATCACGGCGTATTCGCGCTCGACCGCGTGCGCGGACTTCAGCAACGTTCCCGCCGGTTTCTTTCGCACGACGTACGTCCCGCAGACGTCACCGCGGCGCGTCAGCGCGAGGATCTTATACGTCGGGTTCGACTGTCCGTGCGCAAACTGGTCGACGTCGAGCGACGCGCACGCGCGAGGGAACCCGGGTACGCGCGCGCGACAGAAGCGCAGAAGCGCGGTCTCGTCGATCGGGTGGCGACATTTCCCCATCGCGCGCGTCGAAGTGTGGGAACCGCGTTGGAGCGTGGTTTGGTTTTGCTTGTTATTACTCGCGACGGCGACGGCCGCTACGAAAGTCTTGGTTGGCGCGCGAGCGGCGTGCATAGATACGTGTGAAGAGATATCAATCGTCTTCTTCTTGGAGCAAGAGATAGTAGGCGAACGCGCACAAGCCGATGAAGGCGAACGGCGCGGCGCCGGCGCCGTATTCTTGCTTTTTGACGTTGCGGAACGAGTTGCGATCGAGCGCGCCAGAATACTTCTTGCGCTGCGCCGGCGCCGCCGCGGGCTTGGGCTTTGCGGTAGCCTTCACCTTGGACCCGGATTTCTTCGCCGCGTACGATTTCTTCGCCGTCGATCGCTTGCTCTTGGCGGCGTACGGAGACGGCGCGTCGCGGTTGCGGAACGCTTCGAGTTCAGCCTCCTTCTCCTCGGGCGTCTTTGATCGAAGCGCCTCCATGCGCTCACGCTGCGCGTCACGTCTCGCGCGCGCCGCCGCGGTCTCTTCTTTCGCTTGGCGCGCTCTGGTTTGCAACAGTTCGCGTTGCGCCGCCCGTCGAGCCTCCACCGCCGCCATCGCCGCGGCGTCTCTCTCCTTAATCTGCGCCCGCAACTTCGCTTGCCTCTCGGAATCTCTCGATTGCACCTCCGCTTGTACCTTGGCCAACCGCGCCGCGTTTTCCTCGCGCTTCTGTTGCGCCCTCAACGTCGCGTCGCTCGGCCCGTTCGCGCTCGGCGCGCGCGTCTTCGTCTTCGTCTTCGTCTTCGTCGATCCCCCATCGTTCGCGTCCGCGCCCGTCCCGACGAGCGCGCGCCAATTCCACGATTCAAACTCCTTCAAATCCTTATCGTCCTCAAGCGCCGGCGCGACGGATTCTTCCGAGTCCTCCACCGCCCTCGCGTACAGCGTCGCCGCGTCGAGCGTCTCCGCGCTCGCGTCCCCCCCCGCCTCCTCCGCGCGCGCGTCCCCGACGCTCGACATCGCCAGCGCCGCGCTCGCGACGACCGCCGCGACGTCCCGCATCGTCCATCGCGCCTTTTCGTCCTCCCACCGTCCCGCGCGCGTCACCGCGCGTCGCGTCTCGTCGGCATTCGCATTCGCGTTCGCGTTCGATCGATGAATCCGACGCGTCGATTTCGTCGTTCGTCGCGCGCCGGACGCGCGTCCCGCGTCGGCGACGCCGCGCATCGTCGCGCGCGTCGTCGCCCGCATCCCGATCGTCGCTCGCCCTCGCGCGTCGCGACGCGTCGGCCGATGTCGTCACCGGACGCGATCGTTCGCCGTTCGAGCCGCGGTCGGTCGGTCGTTCGGTCGCGCGCGCGCGTCGCGTCGCGTCGTCCGTCGCGCGCGCGGGCGATCGCGCGCGGCGATCGACGCGACGCGACGCGCGCGACCGCTCGCGATCACGCGTCGCGCGTCGCGCGCCGCGCGCGAATCTCGAGCCGGCGCCGTCGCGCCGTCGCGGCGTCCGGCGCGCGCGCGCGTCGCGACGACGCGACGTACGCGACGTTGGCGCACGCGAGGAGGGCGAGCGCGGCGTACGCGGCGCCCTTGCCCGGCGGGCGCGCCCGCGCGAGGACGTACCCGAACGTCGCGCCGTCCGTCGCGCGCGCGCGACGACGTGACGACGCGACGACGCGACGACGCGACGCGACGCGACGACGCGCGATGGCGACGGCGCGCGCGCGACGCGCGAGCGCGTCCGCGTGGCGCGTCGCGGCGCTCGCGTGCGCGCTCGCGTGCGCGGCGTGCGGCGCGTACGCGGCGAGCGC
>Ga0257114_1002982_pt1 | contig 10938 bp, 8 predicted proteins | sample SI112_10mmetaG_FD_190149 | JGI IMG/M metagenome (GOLD analysis project Ga0257114, IMG submission 190149) | Marine microbial communities from Saanich Inlet, British Columbia, Canada - SI112_10m | ecosystem: Environmental > Aquatic > Marine > Inlet | place: Canada: British Columbia | collected... | reverse complement strand
TAGCGACAGTTTAGCGAGAGTTTAGCGAACGGCTCACGATCCAATGTAAAACAACCTCATATCCAGCCCTCTGTCATCCGGCTGAAGACGCGTCCCTAACAACCTAATTATTTATTCGCCTACTCTTTCTCGAAAAATGAGACGCAGAATAGGCGAACCCCCAACCAACAAAGAAGACCATCAACAATGAACTTAACCGAACTCAAGCAACAGCCCGTCGCAGACCTCGTTCAGACCGCCCACGATATGGGACTCGAAAACGTCTCCCGTACGCGCAAGCAAGACATCATCTTCGCGATCTTGAAGAAGCACGCGAAAAACGGAGAAGATATCTCTGGTGACGGCGTGCTCGAGATACTCCAAGACGGCTTCGGGTTTTTGCGTTCGGCAGATTCCTCTTATCTCGCGGGCCCAGACGACATTTACGTCTCCCCTAGCCAGATTCGCCGCTTCAATCTTCGTACCGGCGATACGGTTGCCGGCAAGATTCGTCCCCCCAAAGACGGCGAGCGCTATTTCGCTCTGCTCAAGGTTCACGAAATCAATTTCTCGAGTTCAGAGAATTCTAAAAACAAAATCCTCTTCGAGAACCTAACGCCCCTATTCCCCCAAGACCGCCTCACTCTGCAAGTGGGTAACGGCAGCACCGAAGACCTCAGCGCGCGAATCATCGACCTCGTCGCACCAATCGGCAAAGGCCAGCGCGGACTTATCGTGTCGCCGCCGAAAGCGGGTAAGACGCTTATTCTTCAGAACATCGCGCAGTCAATTACGCGCAATAATCCTGAATGCCGCCTCATCGTACTGTTGATCGATGAGCGTCCCGAAGAAGTAACCGAAATGCAGCGTTCTGTGCGCGGCGAAGTCGTCGCGAGTACCTTCGACGAGCCACCCGCACGCCATGTGCAGGTAGCCGAGATGGTTATCGAAAAGGCGAAGCGCCTTGTTGAACACAAAGAAGACGTGGTTATTCTCCTCGACTCCATCACCCGTCTTGCCCGCGCCTACAACACCATCATCCCGAGTTCCGGCAAAGTGCTAACAGGTGGTGTCGATGCCCATGCACTCGAGCGTCCTAAACGATTCTTCGGTGCCGCGCGAAATCTCGAAGAAGGCGGCAGCCTAACGATTATCGCGACCGCACTCGTCGATACCGGCTCGAAAATGGATGAAGTGATTTACGAAGAATTTAAAGGCACGGGCAATATGGAACTGCAACTCGACCGCAAGATCGCCGAGAAGCGCGTTTACCCTGCCATCAACGTCCGCCGCTCTGGCACACGCCGCGAAGAGCTCATCACAACCGAAGAAGAACTTCAGCGTATGTGGATTCTCCGCAAGCTGCTCACCTCGATGGAAGATGTGCAGGCGACTGAATTCATTCTCGACAAATTAAAAGATACGAAGACTAACGAAGAGTTCTTTAACTCGATGAAGCGCAAGTAGTAATTTATTTATGGCTTTTAAAGACCTCAGAGACTTCATCGACCTCCTCGAATCCAAAGGTGAGCTCAAACGCATTAGCATGGAAGTCGATCCCGTTCTCGAGATTACCGAGATTAGCGATCGCACGCTACGCGCCGGTGGCCCTGCCCTTCTCTTCGAAAACCCGAAAGGATCGAAGATTCCGCTGCTTGCGAATCTTTTCGGCAATACCCGCCGCATCGCCCTCGCCATGGGTCAGGAAGATATCTCTGGTCTGCGAGACGTCGGCAAGCTGCTCGCATTCTTAAAAGAACCGACGCCGCCAACGGGGTGGAAAGACCTCTGGCAAAGTCTGCCAAGCTATAAAAGTGTGCTCAATATTCCTGCAAGCGTTTTACGCAAAGCGCCGTGCCAAGAGATCGTCTTAGAAGGCGATGATATAGATCTGGGCATGCTGCCAGTGCAAACCTGTTGGCCCGGCGATGCCGCGCCTCTGGTCACCTGGCCTCTAGTGATTACCCGCGGGCCAGATAAAACTCGCCAGAACCTTGGCATTTATCGCATGCAAATGATTGGCCCTAATAAGCTCATCATGCGCTGGCTTTCACACCGCGGCGGCGCGCTCGATTTCCGCGAGTGGCAGCAGCAACATCCCGGCGAGCGCTTCCCCGTGTCTATCGCCTTAGGCGCAGATCCTGCGACAATCCTTGCCACCGTGACTCCTGTACCAGATACGCTGTCCGAATACGCCTTCGCAGGTCTTTTACGCGGCAGCAAAACCGAAGTGGTGAAATCGCGTACCAATGATCTGCAGGTTCCGGCAAGTGCCGAGTTTGTACTAGAGGGTTATATCGAACCCGGCGAGATGGCACCCGAAGGTCCTTTTGGCGATCACACAGGCTACTACAACGAAGTGGATGATTTTCCCGTCTTCACCGTAACCTGCATGACGCACCGGCGCGATCCGATTTATCATTCGACCTATACCGGCCGACCGCCCGATGAGCCAGCTATGCTCGGCGTTGCACTGAACGAAGTATTCGTACCGCTGCTGCAAAAACAGTTTCCCGAAATCGTCGACTTCTATTTGCCGCCCGAAGGCTGCTCCTATCGTCTCGCGATTGTCAGCATGAAGAAGCAATACCCAGGCCATGCTAAGCGCGTGATGATGGGTGTGTGGTCTTTCTTGCGGCAGTTCATGTACACCAAATTTGTTATCGTCGTCGACGACGACGTCAACATACGCGAGTGGGACGATGTTATCTGGGCAATTACCACCCGCATGGATCCTGCGCGCGATACCGTACTCATCGAGAACACGCCAATCGACTATCTCGACTTTGCCTCACCTGTGTCGGGCCTCGGCTCGAAAATGGGAATGGATGCAACGAATAAGATGGAAGGCGAGACTCAACGCGAATGGGGCACGCCGATTACGATGAGCGACGAGGTTAAGGCACGAGTCGATGCGATGTGGGACGAACTCGGTATCGACAAGCGCTAAATTTCGCGAGTAGATTGTTTACTGAAGGACTTGCACACAAGCTGCGTCACTCAAGCCGCACCTAAACAGACCGCGGCATTGGCAGTGAGCTGTTGAGACCCGCAGCCTCGAGCGCGCTACGCGTGGCGGCGTCCGCCTCGGCCTCAAAACCCAACCCCCGCATAAGACCAGCGTATTCGACAAACGCTTCGGCGTCGGCTTGCATCGCAAGCCTCGCCTCATAGTATTCTCGCGCCTTACCCCACAGCTCACACCGAAGCGACAGCCGCGCCAGCGTCAGCAGAAGCGCAGCATCGCTAGGCCGAGAGCGCTGCCAGTGCTCTGCAGCTAATAACTGTTTTAACGCGAGTCCCGAATCTAGTTTTCCGTAGCAAAGTACGGTCTCGCTGTCCCAGCGCTTCTTTAGCGCTTTCTCTAGAGCACGCCGCGCACCCTCGGCCTCTCCCGCATGCAGCAACAGTTTGGAATATTCGGTTACTAACGCAGGGGTTTCGCATTGACTCGCCTTCGCCTTCTTCCATAGCTGCTGTAGCTCACTGACATTCGTTGCGGCATTGCGCAGTTGCCCTAACAGCACCGCATCGGCAAGCGACGACAGCCCATCGACAGTCATGACTTTTTGCTTCGTCAACGCAGGAAGCAAGCGTTCGAGTGCGTCCCAATCTTCGAGTTGCGCGTAAACTCGATGTAAGAGCCGCAGAAGATTAGTGTCGGCCGGCGAATTGCTGCGCAGGTTCTGGAGTACCGCTACACATTCCTCAAATCTATTTGCCTGCAAAAGTATCTCTGCCCGCACAGACTCAATCGTCGACTTAGCATCAGGGTAAGCCGACTCGCCTTTGCTTAACCACTCAAGCGCGGCGTCTACCTCCCCCTTTTGATTAGCAATATAGGCGAGAGCCATGTAGTTAATCGAACTGGCATCGGGTTCAGAGACTCCTTTTTCGAGGAGCTTTGCACTGGCGTTATTATCGCCGCGCACGAGACTCAACAAACCTTGAATCGTCGAGCGCTTCGCATTCGCTTTACGCCGAGCGCGCAGTCTTCGGCCTGCCGAAACCAAACGCCAGGGGTTGAGTCCGCTCACAATTGTCCAGAGCAAACGCAGTGCAGCGAAAACCACGCAAACCGCAACAAGCAGTGCAAAAATACTCGTCTCAAACGCGCTATTGCCAAACGCAATAAGCAGATACCCTGGATCCTGCGGGAAGCCAAGTGTGAGGCTCAGTGTCAGCGCCACCACAATAACCAACAGACTCCATGCGAATAGTCTGATCATTGCAACGCACTCGCATTTAGCTCCGAAATACCCCGCAGTGCGCCCCCAATCAGGGGCAGGCGCGGCTGCAACACAACACCTTCTAACTGCTCAAGTTCGGCAAGCGCTGCATTTACCGGTGCAGAGCCAAGTTCGCCGTTTCGTTCGAGCCAGAGGCGCGCGCTTTGCAATTGTCGGCCAAACAGAATGTCGTCGCCTGCGAGAAGTGCAAGTTTTGCCTGTTCTAAAATGAGCTTGAATTCGCGCGCACCACCGAGCCTTGCTGCAACCAATGCCTGTGCTGGCTCATCTAGCTTTCGCCAAATAAACACCGACCGAAGAAACTCAACAGTGTCGTCCAGTAACTGCCAAGGGAGTGAGTTCTCAACGTCGGTCTCGCGAGTCATCTCGGGCGCCGCGGTGAAAATGTCTTCGGCCTGAAAGTTGGCGCGCATACTGTCGATGCTATTGCCTGCAAGCACTAGCGAGTCGGCCTGCGCAAGGAGTATATCAAGGCGCAGAAACAGGCTGTCGGTATCGGGTAATTCGACTGCGCGAAGACTCGCAAGTTCACCCGAAAGCGTTTGCCGCAGCGGATACGACTCGTCGCTGGCCGAGTTCGCGAGGGCAGCATCGGCCAGTTCATAGAGTGCTATCGCCGAGACAACATCGCGCTCGAACCGAAGCTTGCGGCTCGCCATCGACAGCAAGTATTCGGCTTCGAGTAATTTCCAGCCTCGGTTGGGATCAGAGTCTGCCGCACGCATGCGCGCACTGAGTTCGGCGAGTTGATTTCTCAAGCGGGTAAGCTCCGCCGCACTCGCAACCTGCTGCTGAGTGAGTCGTCCATCGAGCTGTGTGAGCGCGTCTTGCGCAGCCTGCGCCGCCAACTCAATCAAGCGGCGGTCCCGCGCATCGTCAGTAACCTGTGAGTCGCCTCGACCGAGGGATTCGCTTGCGACTGAGTCGATCAATGACTGCGTGTCGGCGGTGATTTTCTGGCGGGCTGATTCGACTAAGGCGGCTACTTGAACCTCTTGCTCAGGCGATAGCTGTGCCGGGCGCTGCACTCCGCCCGGTTCGCCGCTTTCAACGAGCGCAAGCCGCGCTTCGAGCTGCGGCAAATTCGACCCAAGTTGCCATTGCTGCCAAGCTAGCCACACGATTCCTGCAAGAAGGGGGAGCGTCAATACGATCAGCGCGATAACCCTGCTACGCGCTTTGCGCTGCACACGTGTTTTCATCGGTGGGCGAACTTTTGCGATGTCGTCTAAGACCCTAGCTGTGTCTTGCTTGGCCGTAGCTTTCTTCGCTGGCTGCGCTTGCGCAGTGCCTTCGGGCTGCGTCGTCGCCGCAGCTTCGGGATTCTCGCTCGGCGTATCGCTTGTGTCTGCCATGTTCTCGTTCTCAATTCTGCGCCCTTCGGACGCCGGGAATACTCGCTATGCGAGAATGGTTTCTAACATCAGTCTAGCCCGGTGCGACTTTCTTTGCCGGCTACCCTGACCAAAGCGCGGACAAAAGCACTAGCATCTGCCCCGCCCGCGTCGACGGGTTGAACAAAGCCTAATGCTAAGGCCAATTCTTTGACGCGATCCGAAGGCACTATTAAGGGCATCTCCAATAAGGGCATCTCCAATAAGGGCAGCGCCAGAAGTGCAGCGAGTGACTCACCGCTCGTCGCGGTAAGCGCTGTGGGAATTTTGCCGCTCATCACAGCTTCCAATTCGCCCTGCGTGTAGTCGCAGGTAAGGCGTCTGTACACCTCAAAATAGTCGACGCGCCCACCGCGATCGCGTATTCCTTCGGCAAGTGTATCGCGTCCGCCCTCGCCGCGAAAAATACCTACGCGCTTGCCCTTTAGATTATCGAAAAGGCCCGATGAAAGCAGGTCTTCGCTTGTCACTCCCCCCGCCGCGACCGCCACCTCGCAGCATAGCAATTTTTGCGCGAGCGCCGCGGTCGATGGGCCGATTGCCACAACCTGAATACCCACAGGGAACTGAGGCCAATAATCTTCGATCGCCGCAACCCCTGCGCGAACAGCGTTTGTACTAATAAAAATTAGCGTATCGAAAAGGTCGAGTTCGAGCAGACTGCGGCGCAGCGTTGCCGCGTGTTCGCCTGCTGATGGCGGCGCGATTTGCAGCAGTGGCAGTGCAATAGTCTGCGCGCCATGCGACTCGAATGCCGAAATCAGCTCGGCCTGTTGATGTTGCGGCCGAGTCACGAGAACGCAGTGATTGGCTAATGAGTCGCTGCGAGGCGCGCGTGAATCGTGTTCGTGTGCTGAGTTTTCTACTCTGGTCATCACCAACCCTTTAGCTTAGGAGCAGCGTTTTTTCGTGTGCTGTTAGCGTTCGTCCAGCTCCGCTAGGAGCTCGGCGGCGCCTTGCGCAAGCAGCGCCTCGGCAACTTCGATTCCTAATGCCTCGGCCGCCGCACTGCTGCCGCGTGCTTCGGCGCGTAGCATGCGCTTGCCATCGGCGCTGCCAACCAGGCCGCGCAGGCTCAATTCTCCCACCGCAGCCTCGCTCGTATTGAGCTCGGCAAAGCACGCAATAGGAACCTGACAACCGCCGTTAAGCTTTGCGTTCATCGCGCGTTCAGCGACTACGCGAGCCGCGGTATCTGTGTGATGAAGGCAGCCGAGCCGCGTCAAAGTCTTGTCGTCATTTAGGCGACATTCGATACCAACCGCGCCCTGCCCACCCGCAGGCAAAGAGACGTCGGTGCTAAGTCTTTCGGCGATGCGGTCTTCGAGCTCTAGGCGAATAAGCCCCGCGCTGGCGAGGATTATTGCGTCGTATTCGTCTGCGTCGAGCTTGCCAAGGCGGGTGCCTACATTACCGCGCAAATCGAGTATTTTAAGGTCTGGCCGCAGCGCACGGAGTTGACACTGGCGACGCAAGCTCGATGTCCCTACTCGGGCACCCTGAGGAAGCTTTGAGAGTGACGAGAAATGGTTAGACACGAACGCGTCGGTCGGGTCCTCGCGCTCGCAAATCACCGCAAGACCAAGACCCTCGGGGAAGGCCATCGGTACATCTTTCATCGAATGCACCGCAATGTCGGCGTCGCCATCGAGCAGCGCGCGCTCGAGCTCTTTCACGAACAAACCCTTGCCCCCTATTTTGGCCAGCGGCGTGTCGAGGATTATATCGCCGCGCGTGCTCATCGCGAGCAGCTCAACGCGTAAATCTGGATGTGCGCTTTCTAGCGCATCGCGCACAAAATAGGCCTGCCAGAGGGCTAGCGGGCTCTTGCGCGTCGCGATGCGGATAATCTCGGTGCGATTAGGATCGTTGCTCGATGCTGAAGAAATAGAGTCAGTAGACAAGGGTAAACCTTCATAGCTGTGATTTAGCCTCGCATTTTACGGTAATTCGGCGGCAATGTCCGAGTGGCGAGCAGGTTTTCAAGCAAGGCTTGGATGCTGATATACTCGCGCACACTGATTACGGCGGGGTTGCAGTTCAGCGAGCTTGCAACGCCTACCAAACCCATTACGCAGCGGATGCCACCCATGAGCGACAAGCCAGACGATTCTAAGACCGAAGACACCAGCAAGCTTTGGGGCGGCCGCTTCAGCGAAGCCACTGATGCGTTCGTGCAGCGCTTCACCGCGTCGGTGCAGTTCGATCGCAGGCTCTACCAGCATGATATCAATGGCTCGGTTGCCCATGCCATGATGCTGCACAAGGTCGGTGTGTTAACCCTCGAAGAGAAAGACCTGATTCTCGACGGCCTCGAGGCGATCTGGCATGAGATCGAGGCAGGCGACTTTACCTGGTCTGTTGAGCTCGAAGACGTGCACATGAATATCGAGTCGGCGCTCACCGCGCGCATCGGCAGTGTGGGCAAAAAACTGCACACCGGACGCTCGCGCAATGATCAGGTTGCTACCGACATTCGACTTTATGTGCGAGAACAGGTCGACATAATCGTCGATCTTGTAGGTAAAGTGCAGCTATCATTGGTAGATCTCGCCGAGCGCGACGCAGACACGATCATGCCCGGCTTCACCCATTTACAAACGGCGCAGCCTATTAGCTTCGGCCATCATATGCTGGCTTGGAACGAGATGCTCGAACGCGACTACAGCCGTCTCATCGACGCCCGCAAACGCCTGAATGTCTCGCCGCTCGGTGCCGCGGCGTTGGCTGGCACTACCTTTCCGATCGACCGCGACTACAGCGCCTCGCTTCTCGGATTCGACGGGCCCACGCGCAACTCGCTAGACTCGGTGAGCGACCGCGATTTCGCTATTGAAGTCGCGAGCTGCTGCAGCACAATCATGATGCACCTCTCTCGTTTTTCCGAAGAGCTCGTTCTTTGGACTTCGGCGCAGTTCGACTTCATCGACCTGCCAGATCGCTTCTGCACCGGCTCGTCGATCATGCCGCAGAAGAAAAATCCCGATGTGCCCGAGCTCGTGCGCGGCAAGACCGGACGAGTATTCGGGCATCTAATGTCGCTGCTGACACTGATGAAGTCGCAGCCATTGGCCTACAACAAAGACAATCAAGAAGACAAAGAGCCTCTGTTCGACCTTCTCGACACGGTGAAAGACTGCCTGTTTGCGTATTCGGAAATGATGCCCGCAGTAACTTGCAAGAAAGACAGCATGCGCGCAGCAGCGCTGCAGGGTTATGCAACCGCGACCGACCTCGCAGACTATCTGGTTAAACGTGGGCTGCCCTTCAGAGATGCACACGAGGTAGTGGGCAAGTCTGTGGCCTTTGGAATAGCCCAAAGCAAAGACCTGTCGGAACTCACGCTCGCGCAGCTGCAGGGTTTTTCGGAGTTAATCGAGCAAGATGTTTTTGAGGTGCTTACCCTCGAGGGCTCGCTCAACGCGCGCGATCACTTAGGCGGAACCGCGCCGCGACAGGTATTGATTGCGGCGGGTACCGCGCGCAGCCTGATCGACGCGCGTCCCAAGCGTTAAGCTAATTGTTCTGTGGCGCCTGCAATTCGATTTCGTAGCGCAGGCGCTGATTGTCACGCTGGGTGATTACTTCGACGATATCACCCGGTCGATGCTCCTCCATAACATCCGCATAATCACTCTCGTTAGTAATCTTATTACCATCAATTTCAACGATCACATCCCCAAGCTGAATACGCCCGCGCTGGCTCCGCGACAGGCCGCGCATGCCTTTTAGCGCAGGCTCCGTATTGGGCACGGTGCCCATAACGATAACGCCCTGAATACCCCAAAGCCTGCGATAGTAATCGGGCTGCGGCACCGGCGTGATACCCAAAATTGGCGTCTGCACGCGGCCGTACGCGATGAGCTCCGGCACAACCCGCTTCACGGTATTTACCGGAATCGCAAAGCCTATGCCCGAGCTCGCCCCACTCGGGCTATAGATTGCGGTGTTGACCCCAACAAGCTGCCCCAACGAATTGAGCAGCGGGCCGCCCGAATTGCCCGGATTTATCGCCGCGTCAGTTTGAATGACATCGCGAATCTTGCGCTGCGAAATCGAGTCGATCTCGCGGCCGAGCGCGCTCACAATCCCTACCGTCATCGTCGTATCGAGACCAAACGGGTTACCAATGGCAATCACCTTGCGGCCAACCTCGAGCAGGCCAGAATCACCTAACTCGACCGGCACAAGTTTGACATCTTCGGCCTCAATTTTAAGCACGGCTAGATCTTTATCGGGATCAAGCCCCACGGCGCGGGCATCGAAGGTAGACCCGTCCTGAAGCGTGACTGTCACGCGGTTTGCCTGCTGCACAACGTGAAAGTTGGTGACGATATAGCCCTCGTCGCCCCAAACGAACCCTGTACCACTGCCCTGCGGGACTGATTGCGGGTTGAGTGAATAGGGCGAACGGACTAATCGCGAGTTGGTGATATTGACCACCGACGCGCTCGCACGCTTAAAGATGTCGATGTTGTTGGTTTCGTCGTCGGTATGAAAATCGGCATAGCTTGGCGGAGCTGTTTGTGGGGCTATTTGAGAGGCTATTTGAGAGGCTGTTTGAGAGACTACTTGAGGAGTTTCTTGAGGAGCTACTTGAGAACCGGGGGCATCGCTGCCCAGAGCCATAGACCCACTTAACGCAGAAACCGCGAGCATCAGTACCGGCGACCAGCGGCCAAATAATAAACGTCGCAACAATACAGTGTAAAAATTCATGGCTACCCTCATGAGCTCACTCTCTAACATGCCTAACTTTAACAACCCTCGAACATCGCTCGAACGAGAAACCACTCTAATCGAGCACACCTGCTTAGACCTTAACATGCGCACTAAATTCCCAGTTTCAAGGGTCGGCTTTGCCTGCTCATGAACGAGCGCCTTCTGTTACAATCGCCACACCTGCCCGCAGACAACTAAGACAACGCATGCTAAACGCCCAACAACAGAAGACGCCTCGCACGCCTTTGCGCCAATTCGCGGGTCCCCGCTACTGGCCAGCATGGCTGGGCTTAGGCATTCTTTGGCTGATCGCCCATCTCCCTTATGCGCTGCAACTGCGTCTTGGCGCAGGCATCGGCGCACTCGCATATCGCTTTGGCAAACGTCGCCGCGCAATCTGTGAGGAAAATATCTCGCTGTGCTTCCCTGATTTAAGCGCCGAGGAACAAGAGCAACTGATTCGAGAGACGTTTCGCGCCAATGGCATTGGCGTTATCGAAGCGGCGATTGCGTGGTCGTGCAATCCTGAAAGCCTGAGAAGCCGAGTCAGCATCGAGGGCAGCGAACATCTCGAGGCAGCAATGAAATTAGGT
>Ga0257114_1002981_pt1 | contig 10938 bp, 7 predicted proteins | sample SI112_10mmetaG_FD_190149 | JGI IMG/M metagenome (GOLD analysis project Ga0257114, IMG submission 190149) | Marine microbial communities from Saanich Inlet, British Columbia, Canada - SI112_10m | ecosystem: Environmental > Aquatic > Marine > Inlet | place: Canada: British Columbia | collected... | reverse complement strand
TGTTGTAGAATACCTACGCAGGCTAATCGAAGATGGCCTAAGAGATAGATTCGTTAGACAAAAAGCAATAGAAATTATTCATAGAGCAGGAGTTAAGCAACACGATGAGTTGGGAGAGATTACTGCCATAACAAAGTGGGTACAAAACAATGTTCACTATGTCAAGGACCCATGGGCAGTAGAGTACTTTATGACGGCTAGACGTATACTGAAAGACGTAGACGCAGGACAATCTGGAGCAGACTGCGACGACTTCGTTATTGTGTGGGCATCCCTATTAGGAGCACTAGGATATCAAACAGGTGCCATAATTGTAGACTCAAATAAAGATGGAGTATTCAATCACGTAATGGGTTGTGTCAAAACAATGGGGCCAACTAAGAAATATGGAAACAAATGGATTGTCGCAGAACTTATCTTCCCCAACTTCAAGTTAAACCAATCAGTACCAATTAGTAGAGTATATCCGTTGATTGCAGACGCAAGTACATCTAGAACACCTATACATCATCAAAATATTGCCGGAGGAATCAATTCATTAAGTGGTGGCCCATCCGGTAGTTTAGGTACGGGATATAAACACCCGTACAGTAGAGTATTAGGCTTCATACAAGATAAACGGTGATACAATGGTTTGGATGGGTTCAGATAGAGAAGACGACGGACACATACCCATCGGATTCCCAGAAGAAGCACTAACACCATTGGGTAACTCCGATATGGCTAATTTCAATATCAATAACGATGCCGAGCGTTTGATTAACGAACACCCAGAAATGAAACAGTTAGGTGCTTTACCTAATCTTCCTGCTCCCAGAAATAACCCAATGGGTCTTATTGCTAACAAAAAGGAGTCAGTTATGCTCCTTGGAATTGGCGCATTATTAGGACTCGGCCTTGTTAGAATCTGGGACCATAGAACCAAGTGAGGGAAATAATATGCAAATGAGTATGAAAGAAGCAAAGCGTAGAGGAATGCTACAGCCGAATCAAATGCCGGCGAATAGCAACAACTTCTATGAAACAGACATTAGACTACCGGAAGAATACATGGCTAACGTTCAACGTGAACCTATTATGTTCGGCGGACTAGGAAGAATGAATGGATTTGGAAACGACCCAGAATTCAACCAAGGACTAGAAAATCTGAAAACACCGGGACTTTACGGAACGTTCGGAAACCTGAGCGTCAGCGATGGCGGATTCATCAAAGCAGTTGCAACAGGTGGAGCATTGCTCGCACTTACAGGCAACCTCAATCCAACAAAGATGAAGATGAAAGATGTAGCAATGTACCTCGGTGGCGGCTACATTCTTTTGAAAGCACTTAACTGAGGCGATTCCTTGAGAGGAAATCCATCGTATCACCTAGGGTATAGCCCTCACGCTCCTTATGGTGATTTAGGATTCTCGTTTAAGAAAACACTCAAGCGAATGAAGAAAAAAAGCAAGTCCGCAGCAAAGTCTGTTAGGAAATCCTCTGCATACAAAAAAGCAGTATCACGAGCAAAATCTTCTACCAAGACAATTAGACGCTCACCCTTTACAAAAAAGGTAATGCGGAGAATGCCTGCTCCTGTGAAGAAAAGCACACGAAGTATTATTTCACGCTCAAGAGCGCAAGCGTACAAAAATATGAGTGCAAAGCAACGCAAGGCATTACCTTCCTTTATGAAACCAAGGCGAAGACCAACTCCATCTAAACCTAAGTCAGTAGTAAAGAGAGCACCCGTTAGAGTAAACAAAGCAATTCAACCTAGAACTACAAAAGGACCTAGAGGAGCAAGAGGCGGAACGGGACCAACTGGAGAACAAGGACCAAGAGGCTACCCCGGCAGTAGAGGCCAAAGAGGAGCAAGAGGTCTACCCGGCAAAAGTATTTCCACCACTGATAGATGGAAGCATAAACTTGAGAAAGATGAAATGCGACGCATCTACCAAAATAGAATGAGACTAGGTAGAGAACGCAATCTACTAATCAATAATCAACTAAGCGAGATGCAAACAAGAAATGCGATATTGATGCAAAGAATCAATGAGCAAGAAGGACTCGCTAAGAAAAATATTAACAACGCCACAGTCTACAAACAATGGCATGATTTCAAGGAAGCCGCCCAAGAGTCTATATTCCCCAAACTAGGCGGCATTGATATAGAGGATGAGTACATCGCATCAAGCGTGTCGGTCTTACCATGGCTAGTACTCGGACTAGCATTGATTACAAGGGAGGGCTAATATGGCAAAAATACCAGTACGACCACCTAATACACCAAGAGAAGTGAAAGCAGCAAGAAGTGCTATTCATAGGCTTGACCAAAGTGCAGCAAAAATCAACAGAGACATAATGAATCGTAAGGTGGATAACCTAAGCGAAGCAAGGAGAATTGCCGCTAATAAAAGGGCAAAGTCCACCGAACTTAAGTTAGACTTAATCAACTCACCCGCTATGAAGAAATCAACTCGCAACAAGTATCATAGTTACAGAATGCCCACCAAGGTTAGGTCTGCAAGAAGAAGACCTAGACGCAGAGCACCACTAAAAAGAAGCATTCAAGCATCTATTAGAGCAAGCAACAACAGGCTAGTACAGTCAAGAACGGCAAAACCTTTCACTGTTGCAAAGCCTTCACCCAAAGCACCTCAAATCAAGAGAGCAATCAGGAGAGTACCACGAAGAGGATACGTTCGCCGTGTACCTCAAAGTCCAGTACGCTCCGCAAAAAACATTGTGAGCAGACCCAATAGAATGTCTAGAATGTTCAAGCGCATGGCAAGAAGGAGCCCATCAAGGCGACAACGCACTGCACTCAACCAAGAGGCACTTGTTCAATCAAGAAACGCTAAAGTTGCCAAATCACAATTAGATAAGAACAGATTACAACAACAAAATTCCCGTATTGCAAGAATGCGTCAAAGATACCTACAACAGCAAAAGCAACGCAGATATACAAAAAGAGTTTCACCTGACCCAAGGGACGCAAGAAGAATTAGCAAGCGTGCAATTTCTAGGCAAACGTACGTTATCAAGGGTCAGAAAGTCTCTAAACCAGTTTACGATAGATACATGTCTCAACGGAAAGCAATCCGTGACAGACAAAGAGCATTGATGAGAACCAAGCCTCGCAAAACATCTCGCAGAAGTGCCCCTGTAAAAATCAACAGGCCACGAAGTAGAGCAATGAATTTGCAAAACCAACAACGCCAAGGTCAATCTATTGATAGAATGAAAGCAAATGCAGCACAACGCTCTATGATTGAAAGAAACCTTCAACGCAGAAGAGTTGCTCAAGCAAGAAGCAACAACATTGCACAACAACGCCTCAGAATGTTAAAGGAAAATATGACCCGCAGTAGAAGTTCTGCGGTCATGCAAGCAAAGCAAATAGAAGAACACTTGGCCAAACTTAAGGCAAAGCAAACAAGTGTACAAAGTAGGCTATCACCAATTCAAGAAAGAATCCGTTCATTCCGTAGCATGAGAAGACTAGGAGAAGCAAACCTAGGTGCAATCCGTAGGGATGACAACTTAGCAGACAATCACCGCTACAACATGCAAGAACTTTCAAAACTTGAAAATGAAGCGAGTGCCTTGGGAGCAGTCTCCAGAAAACTAAAGCAACAAGAGATGAACTTACAAAGCGAACTGCAAGTTGTTTCTGACCAAATAGGAAACCTAAACCCTAGTAGACTTTACAATGAAAACAAAGAGAACCTAAGCCAAACAAAGTCACTTGAAAAGTGTCTAGGAGATAAACTACAAGCACTGAATCAAACAGGGCATGTATCTGGCGACGGCATCAATAAAGCAAAAGCAATCATTAGACAATTTGACAAGCGTCAAATTCCATTTGACGAAGCCAAGACTCGTATCTATAGAACATTAAAGCAAGCACATACTCCAAAGGGAGGAGATATGCTAAAGCGAGATGTTGCAGGAATACAAGAAGAAATCAATGGTTATGAAATGTACTCACTAGCCTCGCAAGGTATGGAATTTAGTGCAGCAGGCAAAGAAGAACTGCGCAAGTTGGTAAACAAATATGCGGTTGGTCAAATTAAAACAAGAAACGAAGCCGAGGCACAGTTCATGCAAATAGTAGGTAACCCAAGATTTGTACAAAAGAAAGTTACTATTGCAGAACTTGGACATGCAAGAGCATTAGGTATTGCTGCAACAATACGCAGTAGAAAATCAAAGCAACTACCCGGCGTACGCCAACTGACTACTGAACGTCGTGCTTTCTATGATAAGCAAAGAATTGCGGAGGAAGAACGTCTCAAGAAAAGTCAAGAACGTGTAGAAGCACAACAGTCCTTGGCCGGCATCTTCCCTCGCACTAGGTCTGCGATGGAGAGGATGAGTCGATGAACCGTGCAGCAAGGAACGCTCGGCAATCTCGTAGTCACCGAAGATTCGGTTCTATAGGAAATGTCAGTCCCTCCTTGCCGACAGGCAGACCATTGACGCTAATGTTTCTCGGATATCAACGTGAAGCAGGGGGTAGAACCCACACACTTTACGAATCTGGGCGATGGAAGAAAGTAAACGAAACCTTTCAAACAGATGAGGACATTACAATACACTACAAGGTCCTAGGCGACGGAGTAGGTTTCCTAATGGGTTCACACACATCTAGTGGTGTAGAATCATTATTGTTTGTTAGACCTGTAAAACAAGGGGAAGGTCGAATGACTGTAAGAATCCCCTTACCTAAACTACTTGCTTTCAAAATAGCACTTGCAACTTCACTACCCACTAATATAGACGGTTCACAATTAACCAACCAAGAAAGAGCATTTATTGCACGCAACGCATTATCAATATCACCAACAAGGACACCTAACACGCAAATAAGCCCAACATTAGGGGCATTAGGCTTTGTACCAAAAAATGAATTGGCATTCAAAGCAAAGGGCAATACAACAGTAGGCAACAGAGAATACTGGGATGGTAAACTAGACAAGCATTCATTCAAGCGACACGGGTACACAGGAACCACTTCGACATTCAAATCCGGAGGAGCAACCAATCCAATAGGCCCATCGTGGGTTTCATACCCTACCGCACTTCACGCCTTTAGAGCAGCCTACTATTACGCAGATGAAGGGACAGCAGATAGTTTTGGGTGGCACACAATAACTAAGCCTAACTACAGAATGGGAACAGCAATACCAATAGCAATGGTTGGGCAGATGGTTTACCACGACGACGACTCATTGACGGGTTCAGTTTCTTGGAAAGACCCCAAGACCTTCAAAGGCCTAGGAGAACTAAGCGACCAACAAATACTAAACTACGACCAATCAGTAGGAGATTTCACCAACTTAGGATTCTTTAAGAAATTAAAGAAGGGTGTTAAAAAAGCAGGAAAAGGTATCAAGAAAGCCGCAAAGAGTACAACAAAGTTTGTCAAGAAAGCGGTAGATACTGTAGTACCTGAATACCGCAATCAGGGCAATCCCGAATACCATTGGTCTAAGGGTAAAGTCTCAAGAGAGAAGATTTGGTTCATGAAGCAGTACTATACTTATTCACTGCCAGAGCAACAGAAGAAGTCCAATGAAGAGAAGAGATTGAACGCAAAATGGCCTGCAGGTACTGTCCTTGATACGGCCATAGCACCCTCAGACCAATACAGATACAAATTGCCTAAAGCACTTCAGGGATTACCTAAGGCAGACCCAGAAGCAGGAAAAAGCATGGAAAGTAATGGCAACTACTCCGCTAAAGACATTCGCCGCCTTGCAATGAAAGTTGAATGGTATAACCCGAAGGATGGCAAGTGGACTCTCGGACGACACCCACCATATGACCCAGAAATTAAAGGCAAAGGTAAGTTTGTCGTCTACTTTAGATTCCCAAGGCAACTCGCATCGAAAGACCCAGACATCAAACACTGGGAAGGCTTCAACATGGGACCGAATACCAAAAACGGGGGAACTGCACATTGTTACCCCAACTACACTGGAAGTAAGATAAATTACAACATAGTAGGAAGACCAGAAATAATCCAAGACGGTCAAAAGACCGCACCGACAGTCACTATAGGGAAAACCACCCTCCAAGGCACACCGGATTACAGTGGAGTATTATGTTGTCTAGCAAGAGGCAAGCATAACGCAATCCACGTCGCAAATACACAAACATTTGCTGTTACTGATGTAGACAAGCAAGCATACCTAACTCAACCAAACTTCTCTAACATATATTGGAAAGAAGGGGAATTTTCACCGGGCTGTAAACTAATCGTAATCGGGCAAGCACTAACAGGGTTCCAATCGGGAGCACATTTGGGTATTACAACATCAACTAGTAAAACAGCAGTACAAATCAACAATGAAAACTACAGCATCAAAAGAACCAACAACATGGGAGGCACAAAGCAAGGGGACTTGTTGAAACTTGTTGATGTAATAACTACAGCAGACCTAGAAGATGACGTAGACTTAGTGTTCAATAAAAGAGCAGTAGAAGCAAATGTCAAAATGGCTTGGAAAGAAGTATTTGGAATAGACTTGTCTTCACAATGGTTCTATGACATTAATGCAGGTCTAAAAGACAATGAAGGCAACACTATGCCGGGACTTGCTAACGCAGACCCAAATAACCCACTCAACTACAATGTATCTATGCAAGGTCAAGAGTTCTCATTCCCTTATTCTATAGCAATAGTAGAAGTACCCAGTAATTGGTGCGGACCAGTACTAGACTTTGAAGAAACAGCAGGAGATTGGAAAGTAACAGACAAATCAATCAAGGAAGGACCTAATGGTGAAGCCACAGTATACTTTGTAGGTACTAACTCACTAAAGTACGATGTAAAGCAGAAAGTAAACATGTCTGGAGAAATAAAGGAACAACTTGCTGCACTTTCAGGAGGAATGTCCCCTTCAAACTCTTTACTAACAGCAGGACAGATACCAGATAAAATGGTAGAAGTTAGCCACCAAGCGTACCACGATAGAGTACAAGCACCAGCAGAAGCACAACCGCCAAAGCAAGCAAACTGGGGAATCTTTGATTTCCTTAGACCAAAACCATTCCAAACCGATAGCAAGACAAGAGCAAAGACACTACTACCGGTTGGAAAGAAACTACCACTAGGGGGCCTTAGCGGAATGAATAACCACGAAATAGAAGATGTAAGTAACGTATATGCAGCAGACAGAGTAACAGCACTTGGAAGCCTAGGCAAGCCAGTGACTGGACCAAAGACAGACATTCAAGAAATGTTTTTGATTAACCCAAGTGACCCAACATCTGCTAATTTAGGTTGGTTCACACAATCTCAACCAAGGCCATCAACTGTGAGAGCACGCCCCCAAATCCCACAGTTCGGTTCTGCATACGCTAGTAGTAACTTGGCCAAGAAGCGTGGCCACATCATGTCTGAGAAAGATTTTCCAGAGGGCAAGTAGATAATACCAGTACTAACTTGTCCGGATATCAAAATCTGGGACTCACGCTTAACCCTATGAAGGCATTAGGCGTAGACCCTGAATCAATTAAGAAAAACGCAGGTTTCGTATTCAAATGGGGAGTGATTACGCTATTAGGTATAGGAACTGCCTACATCGTAATCAAAGACCCTAAAGTACTAGGCAGATGGATTAGATTGCCCGTCGATGCCGCAAAGGGTGCAGTAAATGTTGCAGGTACAGCAGTAAAAATAGGTAGTGATGCCGTAATGCTAATACCAAATGCAATTAACAGAAAATAGCAATGATTTGATATAAAAACATATAGTCGCAGGAGCAGGGGCCACAATGATAAGAGCAGCAGTATACGAAGGAGCACTGGAAAGATTTGCCGGTGAAGTAGAACACATGATAGACAGCAGAGGTATGGGACAGTACAAAGGAACAGGCGTTCTAGATGACGTTCAGCGAGAAATTGATAGTCTTGTCGACACGCATCAAAGATACATTGTCAGACCCGAAGCATCCATGGAAAGGATAGCAAATGACTTCAACAGAACCAAAATTCGTGTTGAATTGTTGCTAAACGAGAAAATAGTTCAAAAGTCCGTTGGTTTGGGTAGTGCATTACCTCAAGTCCCAATTGGAAATGACCCACAATGGTCTGGCGTATTGGCCCACGCACAAAGACACCTTGAAAGGTTTACAGCAATTTATTCTGCACAAATTTCAACGCTACCATCAGTAGATAAAAAGAAACTCGACTTCCAACTTGAAGACGTTTTACTGAATGTAGAGAAGGCGTTCAAGGCTAACCCTTCTGCTTCATCTGCTCAAGCGCATATGGCGCACATAGACCAAACATTCAACGCACTGAATGACAGGTTCTCAAAGTATGCAAACTACACAATGCAAAAGAACTTACAGAACCTTGTTGAGCAAAAGAGCGCAGAAAGATTGGCCCTAGCGTCGCAACTAAAAATGTCAGACGAACATCTAAACAACAATGAACGTATTGTAGTTAGCAAGTCATCAACCGAAGTTCTAAGAATCATTAACGAACTCAAAACAGATTCTGCTTCATTCAACACAGCACTGCGCAACCAAAAACTAGGAGTAATCAACAAACACCTAGACATACTGAGGAAAGTAGTAGATAGCCTACAATTCAGAGATAACTTGGGTGGAGGACAGTTCATGAGTGCAAAGCGTCAAACACGAGCCTTCTACGGATTCGGTGATTTGCCGGGTAAGCGTTACCCCTCTATTAGAGGTGGTGGCCGACCTTTTCTAAACGCCCCTAGTCGTACATCGTCTAGGGGCTTAGGCAGTGCCTTCCCAACAGCAACATTGGACGACCCTCCACAAAAGATAGCAGATATACTGGCAGAAAACTTGCAAACAGCGCAAGGCCAAGGTATGCTAAACCCAGAAAACGGGGCTATGCTTTTGAGGCAGACCAATATGCTAACAATAGGTGCTTTTGGAGGCGACTCTATAGCACTTGAGCAATCTAAAGCGTACTACCGTGGACAGATTGAGAAACTTATGAATAATCAAAAGGTATTTGCCTCTAATAGCGCAGGGAAGTCTGAGGCCATATTATCAAGTAATACAAATGACGGAAAGGTAAAACCATTGATAACGGTACAACCAACATACGGACAGTACGCTATGACTTATTTAGGCTACCCAGTATTTGGCTTAATGGCACTAGGCGGCATACTCGCTGTTATGAAAATTAGGAGCAATAAAGTAAGTACAAGACCTACTGATAATAAAGCACCAAAGCCAAAGAAAAAGAGCAAATTCAAGTTTAAGAAACCCAAGTTCAGTGGAAAGGGCTTAATGCCAGCAATAGATGCGCTTAAAGGAGGGCGGAGTAAGTGAGGCAAGTTCAGAGTTTTAAATTACCCGAAGGCGGTACAATAAACACCGACAACTACACCGTTATGAACAATCCAAGTTCTGGCGCAACAATCCTATCTGCAAATCATAATGGTCGCAGACTGACTAAAATGGTAAGGAATAACCCGATACCTCCCGGGGATTTGGCATTTAGCATTGAAGAAGAAGATATCGAGGATGATGAAACTATGTATGGCACAACTACAGACGACGAAATGATTATGGGAAGTCAAGATACCAATGATGACTATCTATTGACTAACCCAGTAACACGACAAGAATCACTGGCGCAATCGCTATTAGGCATTCCATGGAGAGCATTAAGACTCGTGAGAGGCAGTGAGAGAAGCGGAAGACTTCTAAGACCATTCACAAGAGGTCTAGAACGGGCGGGAATCAAAGCCGCAGACTTCCGTGATTCACACTTGATTACACTAGTACCTGCAGGAACATGGAATGAATATGTGCAAAACATGACCATGACAGATGTAGGAGCAGAACTCAACGCATCGGTATCAGAAGAAGACAAAGCAATCATTCATCACTTCCTTTTCAACTGGGAAAAGGACCGTGACCATATGGAATTGATTCGCCGTTCAATTAAGGGAGGAACAGAAGCAGACAGTCTACAAAAAGGGGCTTTAGTGTACAACCTAATGACAGACGGATTTACTATTCACCAAAACCTAGACACTGCAACAACACAATTCAACAGAATGTTCAAACTCGCCAGAGACATTATCTCAAGTATGCGAATAAAGAAGTACAACTACTACGAACTACCGCTAGTCCATCGTGATGAGTCTTGGGCCATCTACCAATCACTCACAAGCAGATACAGACCACCTGCACCCGAAGAAGCGTCTGTTGTTATGGAAATTGACACCATGACTAAAGCCAACGGGCGCAATTATGCATTTAGAACTACCAACTCTAACCACGACCCTATCGGTGCATACGAACTAATGCTACAAACAGTGGCTGCATATAATTCCGGTGATATTCTAACCATGAGAGCAAACTTAGACATTCTAATGAAGCCACCTTACAACTTCAAACCTGAAACTGGCTACATCGGTCTGTTTGACCCAAGTAATGATAATTACGTCGGACACCAACCACTTATTGTAATCACTAAGGGTGGAAAGAATGAGCCTGCAACACAGCGCATATTCATGTACCACCCAAGCCTACAAGCAGCACTAAAGAAAGACAACAACCTCGATATGAAGAGGCTCGCAGAAGGCGTATACACTGAAGTAGTGTCTTTGACTAACTCTAAGCCTGTTGGACGATGGATGAAAGCGAAAGACAAGTTTGTTCAAATTAGTGAAGACGAATTCAAGAACCTGACCGCAGGTACAAACGAAGAAAACTACAGCAATAAACAACGCCGTGGAGAGCAACGTATTCTAGATGAGCGTCGTGGGGACAGAGACAATCGAAACCAAGGAAACAACCGTAGAGGCGGTGCCCGTGGTGCCGGCGGCGGCGGTGGCGGCGGCGGTGGCGGCGGCGGGCGACGCGCCCGTCGGCGACGCGCACTCCGAGACGCTCGCCGCGCGCTTTTACGCCACCGCCGCGCGGTGCGCGGCGTTCCTCGCCGCCTTC
>Ga0257114_1002973_pt1 | contig 10955 bp, 11 predicted proteins | sample SI112_10mmetaG_FD_190149 | JGI IMG/M metagenome (GOLD analysis project Ga0257114, IMG submission 190149) | Marine microbial communities from Saanich Inlet, British Columbia, Canada - SI112_10m | ecosystem: Environmental > Aquatic > Marine > Inlet | place: Canada: British Columbia | collected... | reverse complement strand
TTAAAAATTAAAAACTTAAAAATTAAAAACTTAAAAATATAAAAACATTTTTTTATTAATTAACAATCTATTTTTTTAAACCACTTAAAGAAATTTTAAGTTCTTTAAATAGTTATTATTAAATGGATAATAAAACATCTGATTATCGTATTTCTACTATTACTGCTGTAGGTAATATTAATAGTATTATAGATTTACAAAAATTTTTTGATGTATTTAATCCTACTAATAATATTGTATATGTAGAATATGGTAAAACTAAAAATATTTCTAATGTTAAGGGTGATCATCCTAAAAAGAAACCTAAAAAAAAAAAAGTTAATAGCAAAAGATTTGACAATCAAGCTACTGTATTTATAAAATTAAAAGATGATACTTATGCTAATATGAAGATATTTAAAAATGGTAAAATTCAAATGACTGGTTTAAAAGCAATCAATAATGGAATAGAAGCTATAAATATACTTATTGATTATGTAAAAAATATACATACTGAAAAAAATAACATTATTGACAAGGTTGAAAATATTAAATTAACTAATTATAAAATTTGTTTAATAAATAGTGATTTTAAATTTAAATATAAACTTAGAAGAAATGATTTACATTTATTTATAACTAAAAATACTGAACTTGTATGTAGTTATGAACCTTGTATATATCCAGGCGTTAAAATACAATATTTCTATAATAATGATAATGATGGAGTATGCAAATGTTCTGAATATTGTGATAATAAAAAGAAAACTTCTACTTGCTCTAAAATTACTATAGCTATATTTGAATCTGGTTGTACTATTATTACTGGTGCAAAAAATATAAATCAAATCAATACTACTTATAATTTTATAAATAATTTAGTTAATAATAATATTAACTCTTTTAAAAAAAAAGAATTACCTAAATTAAATTAGTTAATTATTAAATACCTTATTACATTTTATAATTATTCATTTTTTTATTGTTTCATTTTTTCTACTGCTACTTTTTTTGAATAACTTGATAGTTCTCCTATTGATTTTGTTATATCTTTTAAACTTGTTGAAATATCATATAATACATCTACTATATTAACTTTCTTTGAAGAACCACCTTCTAATTTTATATCAGACTCTAGAAACTTTGTTAATCTAATATACATTGGGTCTACAGATAATAAATCATTTGTTCTAACAGAACTAATATCAGATATACTACTTGCCCCTCCTTCACTTATTAAACCATCATCACTATATTCACTTCTATTATCTAATATATCTTCGGAAACATTTAAACTTGTTAAGTCTGGACTATCACTTAATTCACTCGAATTATCACTACCTCCTGTATATTCACCAGCAGTTTCATCTAATGGTGGTGTTGTATAAGAATTTAATACGGTGTTAGAAGAATTTGATACTTCTTGTTGGTCACTTACTGTATCTGAAAATTGTGGAACTTCTTCAAATTGACTGCCTCCTTGTTTTGATGAGTCCATTTCTTCATCTAAAAATATTATTTTCTTTTTTCCTTCATCCATTTTTATATTTAAATTTATAAATATTTTTTTTAAATAAATTTATTATTATTTATTAATAATAAAATGAAGTTAAATGAAAAAACATTATTATTTATATTAGTAGTATTATTAATATTATTTAGCATATATTATAACAAAAAAATAGTCTATTCTAATAATAACAAATTTCTATTACTAGGAATTATTATTTCATTATTTGTATTTTTCCACAAATTTACAAATGGTAGAATTGAAAAATTTTATAAAGACCAATACGAGAACTTCAATGTTGATACATTAATAGATTATTATAATAAAAATATAGAATTAAGGGATAGTCTATTGGACTTAATGTCTAATTCGGAAGAAGCTACACCTAAAACACAGCAGTTAATAAATTACTATAATGGAGATTCTAATTGGGATACATTTATGCAGAATAATCCAACCCTTAACTCTTTGAATGATAATGATACTAGTGGCGAACTTCAAAGTCATCATGATACTATAATTGAAATGATAAATAATATTCTATCTGATACTACTGAATTAACTACATTAGAAGATAGAAGAACTGCTTATCTTGAAAGTGTACAAATTGATGTTTCACAAGAAAACTCTATAGAAACATTAATAAATAATAAAAAAAATCAATTAAATGATATTATTCAATCTATAAATCCACCTTCTAATGATACACCTTCTAATGATACACCTTCTAATGATGAACCTTCTAATGATGAACCTTCTAATGATACACCTTCTAATGATACACCTTCTAATGATACACCTTCTAATGATACACCTTCTACTAATACTGAAGGTGATGACACAACTCCTACTATGCAATATTTAAAAAAACTATTCTTAAATAAATCACAATTTCATAGTAGTTCACCTACTATTAATATGTTAAATACAGAACAATCGCTAACATCACCTGAAACAAATAATGATACAGAATTTAGAAAAACACAATTAAATTTTTATAATTTAATGAATAATAATACAAATACTGATAATACTAATAGTTTTACTGATATATTTTCAGGAGATACATCTATTAATGATTTATTTCAATATAACTATTCAGATGTAGATGATTTATTAGATAATGTCAATAAAAGAAATTATAATTTTAATATTTCTCCAGTTGATTTTAATATTCCTATTGTAAATGCTGACCCTAATAGCACTGAAACTGGTTCACCTAATCCTGATGACCCTAATAGTACTGAAACTACTAATGAAAATGCCGATGAAAAAAATCTTAATAATATTGTAAATGATATAACACAAGAACCGAATGATGAAACAGATAATAATGTATTTTCTTCAATTACATATAATCGTAGAATTAATCATAATAATAATGACGATAGTGAAAATAATGAAAATACTGAAAATAATGACGATAGTGAAGATGCCGATACAAATGATACACAAAATAATCTAGAAAGACAAAGCATATATAATACACTATTTGGAGATGTACAACAAGATGAACAAAGAGATGGTATTAATTACTATGTAAATAAATTCTTTAGTTCTGTACAAGATTTATTTAATTAAATATGAATTAAATTGATGGCTTAAGACCCCAATGATTATCGGGCATTTGATTTATTTTTGGATAACCCGAATCTAATAATATTTGTTCTTGGGATCTAACAGGCATATTCCAACCAGCTGCATAGAAATTTGGTCCTGTTCTTTGTTTTGGATAATTTTGTGACCTAAATGGTATTCTATTTCCTACTGGTATTTTTACTATTCTAACAATATTATCAGTTGTATATTTTAATAATAATGTTGGTTTTACTAATGTATTACACATATCAATGCAATATGAATTAGGCATTAGTATATTTATCTCAAAACGTTTTAAATTTAACTCTACTATACCTTTATTTGGAGTATTTAAATACGCTATTTCTTTATTTGGATATGGTAATCCAGAACCTGCAAATGATGTTATATGGTCAGCTGGGGCTGCTGCTAAATAAAATACTTCATCATTATCTACCGAATCATTAATCTTACCTCTAATATTTACTAAATCTACATTATTTTTTTTAAATATTGTTATATTACAATCACAATAAGTATTATTAAATTCATATTCATGTACTTGTTTACTCATTTTATTTATTAATATAAAATATTAATATAATATTTTAATTATAAAAATTATTAACTTATAAATATCTATAATAAATCTAGAAGCTTAAAAAACTTTCCTTTGAAACTTTTTTGGGTTCATCTTTTACAGGTACTGTATTTTTTCTACCAGTTCCAACACCATTCGCATTATTTGGTACTAATGCACAAGTATTAGCATTACAGTCAAAAGTATTTAATTCAGGAAGCATTGTACCATCTTCATTAAAGTCAAAACAAGGTTCGCATTTATTGTTATCAGTAGCAACACCTCTATTATCTTCCATTAGTTTTGTAGCATTATGTTGTAAATACATTCTATATTCATAACTGTTTAATACATTTGTATTATTATTTACTACTGAATTATTTTGTACACATCTTGGGCGATAGTCTGTAAAGTGTCTACCATCTGCCATATTGTAAACTGGGCATTGTCCATCTACTCTATTTGGTTTTCTTTCACATTTGTCACAAGAAGCCATATTTATATTTATATAGTAAAAATATTTTTTATTTATTAATTTTAATTAAATAAATTATTTATTTAGTTAATAATTATTCTCCTAATATATTTTTTACTAATTGTTCTTTATTTCCTGTTGTAGATTTACCTGTTCTTTTAAGATATTCTCTTAGGTCATTATTAGTTTTAGATAAAAGTTCTTGTTCTTCTAATTTTCCTAAATCTTTATCTTCATTATCTATACTATTCAGTAAATCTTCTACATCATCTGTTTCATCATTTACTATTATTACTTTTTGTAATAAATCTTTTACATCATTTTCTTGATTTTCAGAATTTTCTTCATCATCATCCTCGCTATTACTATTTTCATTATCTTCAATTTCAATATTTTCAACTTCATCATTATTACTCTCATTGTTTTCTCCATCATTATCATATTCATCATCATTTTCATTATCATAATCATCACTATCATCATTATCATCTTCAACAATAATATTATTATTTTCATTTTGTAAATCTTGATCAAGTTTTTCTATATTATCTAACATATTATTTGTAACAGATGTTGAACTAGGAACATGAACATTTGGTACTGCCGAACTTGTTAACATTTTATCTAGGTTATTACATCTTTGATATAGGTTTAACATATTTGTTTCAATTCGTTTCATATCACGATACATTAGAAAAAAACATAATAACATAACAACTGTTAAAATAAATAAATGATAAAAGTATACTTTAACTTTCATTTTTCCCATTGCGAACATTTATAATTTACATTAAAATATAATTTTTTAAATATCTTTTAAACACAATTTATTTTTATTCTTTTTATTCTTTTTATTCTTTTTATCTTTTTTTATTTCATTGCTTAATAATTCTTTTTTAAATTTAATTGCTTCCTCAAATAATTCTTTATTATTTTCAAGAAGTTTATTATTCTTTAATAATTCTAATGCTACAAATTGTTTAGAGAACCCTTTATGTAATTTATATGGGAATTTAATACTTCCTTCTTTTACTATAGCATTCATTTTATAGTTTCTAAAGCGTTTTGTTGTTTTTTCTAATTTATATAAATATGTAAAGTGTGTAGTCAGTAAAGTAATATTAGTACTTAAATTTGATAATTTTTTACAAATACTATAACTACCGCAAATACCTTCTACTATATTTGTTGAATTAAATAATTCATCTAAGAATAATATTGAAAGTTTATTATCTCTATTGCATTTATCTATATTATTTACATTTGTTACTATTCTATTCATCTCTGCTTCAAATAGTGATTCATATCCCTTATCATCTACTATATTCATTTGCGATGATAAATAATAAAATGGTGTCATTTCTATACTATCACAATATGATAAGCATAATGTCTGTGATAACAATATATTAATTGCTATAGATTTTATAAAAGTTGATTTGCCTCCGGCATTTGGTCCGGTAATTATTAAATTATTATTTTTGTCTAGTAATATATCATTCTTTACAAAGTTCTCTATATTAGGATGTTTTAAACCTGTTATATTTACTACAGGTTCTTTTGAACTACTAAATGTAGGATATATTAGACCATTATCGTTTTTAATTAAATACAAGCTTACTATTGTATCACATAGATATGTAGTATTTAATAAATCTTTTATTGTATCCTTTTTAATAAATTTATATAAATTTAGTTTTTCACCGAAATTACTTAGATATATATTTGGGTTATCTAAATTTTTAAATTCTTTCAAATAACTATTACTTAGTATGGTTTCTTTATTTATTATTTTATTAAATATGTTTTTATAATGTTCATTATATATCTCTTCTATTAATGAATATCCATTTAGTATATATTGAATTACTCCATATACTTGAGTGCAGATTAAATTATTTAATTTATAAGATAACTTTGCTAACTCTATACTATTAAAAATACCATTACAATAAAATAATAGTGAAAATAGCATCCATAATTTTCTTATAAAGTCTAATTTTGAATTTCCTAATAAATTACCAAAGTTCATATTCATATAATAATTGTATATCAATTTAGCATAATTTATAAAACTTATTTTAACCTTTAGTTTATATCTTAACATCACAAATGGTGTTAAAATGTATAATATAGGTGATACGAGACCAATTACTGGTGATACAAAGATTTTATATAAATTAGTTGCTGTTAGTATATGACTTGAATTATTTAGATTTTTTATTAAATATCCATTAAAATACAAAAGATTTATTAAACTTTCGGTTTCTATTGAGTTTTCATTTAATATCCAAAATATACTTTCTTCATATTTCTTTAAATTATCTAATTTTGTTAAAACTGATTGTTGTTTATTTTTTATTAAATTAAAAATTTCTTCTAATGAATTCTTTTTTGAATTTAAATAATCTATATTTGAACTTGGATTAAGCAATAGTTGTTTTAAGAAAGTACTTCCTCCATTTGTATGAGTTTTATCTATTTTATTAAATATTGTTTTATTACCATTCTTATAATCAATAAAAAATTCTAGATCATTATAGAAGTTAGTTTTTTGATTTTCATCATTATATAAATCACTTTTTTTTATTAAATCTAAATTAGTATAGTCTTTACTTATTTCTCTGTTAGACATTTCAGATAAAATATCCTTATTAATTTTAACATCTTCAGATTCAAAATATTGTCTAAAGTTATATTTCTTATTAAGGTCTTCTAATATTTTCATCAATATTAATAAAAAAAATTATTGTTTTAATTAATTTTAAACTTGTTTTTAGGTGGATTTATTTAAATAATTATATAAATTTATATAAAATGGTATCACGAAAATTTCATACACCAAATTCTAAAACATCTGATTTTATAAAAAAAATGGTAAAATTTAATAATGCCTTAGAAGAAACAGATTTTCAATTAATACATTATAATGTGAAGGGGACATATACAACTCTTATTCAAATTATAATAACTAATAAAAAACTAACTACTGATAGTGAATATAAAAAATTTAGAGATGAATTAGAAGAAGAAGAAAAAGATGAAGAAGATGAAGAAGAAGATGAAGAAGAAGATGAAGAAGAAGATGAAGAAGAAGAAGAAGAAAAAAGAAAGGGACCTATAATTCCTCCAGAAAATATAATTGGTCATATTGAATTTATAGATTGTGAAAGTGGTGAAAATTCACAAAAAAGTTGTAATTCATTAAGTTCAGAAAGTTCATTAAGTTCAATAAATTCATTATCATCTGCTGATGCGATAATAATAGGTAATAAAATAGAACATGATAAAAATACAGGACATAAAATATATTTAAATTATATTGCAACCGATGAAAAAGGTATTTCTAATTTATTAATATATCTACTTTATTTACTCATAAAAGATAGATATTTTCTCAAAAATAGTAGTAAACTATCTAGATATATCAATATGACTTTAGCAAATGCGAGTAATATAGGTAATGATGGAAAAACATTTTGGGGAAGAAAACCAGAATGGATTTATATATCTGATGATGGAGAAATGTATCTATATGTTAATGATAATAAAGATAATAAAGTAGATATTCTTAAATATTATGAAAAAAAAGCAAATGTCTCGATTGAAGTATTAACAGAAATTAAATCGATTGAAGAATTAGAAAGAATTAAAAAATTACAGCAGAAGAAGAGACCCCGAAATCCACAACAAAAACAAAATCAAAATCCACAACAATCCTCCCAAAAAACACCACGAATTCGTGTTGGTGGTGGGAAAAATCAATACATTATGACAAAAAAAGGTAAAAGAAAAATACATATAGGTAAACGTGGTGGTAAATATTATATTATGGATAAAAAAAAGGTTTATATTAAGTAAAATTAGTTATTAGATAATTTTTGATAAAAATATATATTAATCCCAATCTATATTAAGCAATACAAAACTGAAATACTTCTATTTTGCAAATTTTTTTATTCCCTTTCTACTTTTGAAATTTAAATATTTATCTATATGAACCGATAAAAAGAAAAAATCATTATATAATTGAACAAATAATCCCAGAAGAAATTAAAATATAAAAATTGAAAAATATTTAGGATTAAATTATATTATAAATATAACTATGGAAGATATTGAAAGTAAAACTATGAAAGAACTAAAACAATATTGTCGTGATAATAAAATTAAAGGTTTTAGTAATAAGAAAAAATTAGAATTAATAGATTTAATCAATGAAGATAATAAAGAAGATAATAAAGTAGAAGATAAAAAAGATAATAAAAATAATAGTTTAAAACCAATTATTAAATGGAGTGGGGGTAAAAAGGATGAATTAAATAAAATAAAAGAATATTTACCATCTGATTATGACACATATTTAGAGCCATTTGTAGGTGGTGGAGCATTATTTTTTAATTTAAATCCAAATAAAGCAGTTATAACTGATGTTCATTCTGAATTAATTGATTTTTATAAAGCAATTAAAAATGAAAAATCAAATCATATATATGAATTTATGAAACAAACTCCAAATAAAGAAGAAATATATTATAAGATAAGGAATGATATGATTATTAATGATTATTTAGATAATGCAAAAAGGTTCTTTTATTTAAGAAAAACATGTTTTAGAGGAATGTTAAGATATAATAAAAAAGGTAAATTTAATATTCCTTTCGGGAGATATAAAACATATAATTATGAAATTTTAAAAAATAAAGAATACGAAAATTTACTAAAAAAAACTGAAATAGAGTGTAAAGATTTTTCATGGATATTTGAAAATTATAATGAAAGTAATAATTTTATGTTCTTAGACCCGCCATATGATAGCGAGTTTACTGATTATGGATATTGTTCTTTTGGTAAAGAAGAACAAAAAAAATTAGCCAAATATTTCAAAGAAACTAGTATTAAATGTTTAATGATAATAGGAAAAACTGATTTTATAACAGAACTTTATAAAGATTATATTGTTGATGAATATGATAAAAAATATAGATTTAAATTACATTCTGGTAGAGTTGGAAATGAAATTAATAATAAGCATCTTGTAATTAAAAATTATTAATAAGAAAAACGTTGCGTCTTTCTTTGCCTTTCTATCTATCATAAATGGTTTTTTTTCTAATATCCAATCATATTTCCAAGTGAACGAATGTATTCATTGTAATCATTTTTTTTCCAATCAAGATTTACTAATTTAAAAAAATCTTCAACATGATCAACTTTTACACCTTGTTTATTGCAAGTATCTATTTGATTTATTCCTTTCTTTAACCCTACATTATTATATACGCCCCACGCTAATATTCCAATATCTACATTGAAGTCTTTATATTGAGGATATATTTTTTTTATACAAGGTGCAATCTCATCTTTTATTTTTAAAATCATAGCTGGTATTTTTTCTGAGTCCATCTCAATATTACCTTTCAATTCTCTATATCTTATTGTTTTTTTTTGCTTATCAACCCAAATCATATCAATATCTTTCTGTTTTTCTTTATCATCAATAATTTGAACTCCACATTTAAGTAATTCTAAATCTTGTGTATTTTCTACAATTTTCTTGAAGATGAATTCACCAAATTTACCAAATTTAATTGAAATTGATTGTCTTGATGGAGTTGGACCAAATAATGCGAATGTCAAAGAACCGGGTTCTGTGAGTTTTAGCTTATTATTTAGTATATTATCTCTAACCCATTCTTCTCCTGCTTTCTTAAAGAAGTCAATATCTGACTTTTCTTTCACATTAGAAACAACATCAATTTTCTCAATACCATCACAAAGTTCATCGATACACACTTCTTTTTGCTGTTTGTCTGCTTTCACTTGAAAAGACATCTGTTTGGTTTTTATTAAAACCTCTATCTAAATTTCAAATTTTTTTCAAAAAAAAAAATTGAATGTTTGATAAGGGACTAGTTACTTCTTAAACAAGCAATTGATAATTAATATTGATACTGTCTACATTCGAAACATCATAAATCGCGAGAGACGTGATATGTTGAGCAAGGTTCACACAGAGTATTTTAACAAACTGGCGAAGTTTATTGAAGAAAAGTGTGATGCTTTAAACCTCGACATATGGACCCATTATCGCAACTCACCATATGACAATCAGGATGATCTTACGGGCGACCCTAAGTATGACCTATGGTATAGTGGCCTGGTGTCAAGGCATAATGAATCATGTGTTTTAGCACAGTTACTTGATGATATTTTCTACAATTCCGGTAAAATTGTGGATTCAGATTATCGAGGAATACCAGATTTTGATGCCATATTTGAGGATACCAGCAACGAATAAACAAGAATTGAAAAAGAAAAAGATGCAACGTCTTTTTCTTTTTGAAAAACCCTAAATGGAATAGATTGGATTAATAAATCCTTAATATTAATTTCATTTTTTATATTAATCCCAATATATATTAAGCAATACAAAACTGAAATACTTTTTTATTAAATCTAAATTAGCATAGTCTTTACTTATTTCTATGTTAGACATTTCAGATAAAATATCCTTATTAATTTTAACATCTTCAGATTCAAAGCATTGCCTAAAGAGGATGAATTAAAAAATTGAATATATTACATCCCTATTTATTTAGTTATATGGTTTGTTCTATTTGCGGTAAATCTGGTCATAATAGAAATAATAAAAAATTACATCCTAATATGTCTAATGATAATTTAAGTGAAACTAATGATAATTTAAGTGAAACTAATGATAATTTAAGTGAAACTAAATATAAAAAAACTGAAAAAAAACAGCATAAAATACTATGTGAAATTAAAAATAAAGATAAACTTAAAGATTCTATGAGCTATGATAATTTACT
>Ga0257114_1002971_pt1 | contig 10956 bp, 11 predicted proteins | sample SI112_10mmetaG_FD_190149 | JGI IMG/M metagenome (GOLD analysis project Ga0257114, IMG submission 190149) | Marine microbial communities from Saanich Inlet, British Columbia, Canada - SI112_10m | ecosystem: Environmental > Aquatic > Marine > Inlet | place: Canada: British Columbia | collected... | reverse complement strand
CCACCGGTCAATCCGTCATCTGCATAGAGGTGTGCATATTCTGCAGGGGATTTGCTGGATACAAAATTTGTTTCCAGCGCCTCATTATTGTCATCCTGCAAGGAGCCCCCAACAATCTGCACGACTTTACCATCGTGCAGATCTATACAGGGTCTGAATTTCATAGCAATAATTTACCTGGCTGCTTTCTATTTTTGATAACGACTACTGACTGGATAATTCAGTATAGACCGCTGTCAGCATGCCTACCGGATCGCCCCAGCGCGCATCATATTCAGCGGTCAGACCTGCTGCCAGAACCTGCTCCAGACTCATGCCATCATTGAGTGCATTAAGCACGCGAGTACGAATTGTCATAAACATCAGCAGCTGTGCTTGAACATCGGCCCGGGAACTGACCACACCATGGCCTGGAAGAAAACGGGTATTTGCATTGGAGATTTCCAAAAGTTTCTCATAGGAAGCCACAATGCCATGGAAGGTCCCGCCCGCGCCAACATCAACCCTGGGATAGGCAACCGTTCTGAAGACATCTCCGGTATGAATAATATTGTTGTTTTTGAAGTAGACAAAGGAATCACCATTGGTATGGCCTGAACCATTGTAAAAAATATGAATATCTTCACCGTTTAAATGAAAATCCACAGAATCTGTAAAGGTCATTATTGGCAGACCTATACGATGGTCAGCTGAAAGCGCCTGATTCAGGTCACCATCATTAAATCCGGCTCGAAGGGCTGTACGTACATTTTCATGAGCAACAATTACAGCACCTTCCCTGCCCATATTCTGATTGCCTCCAACATGGTCACCATGCTGATGGGTATTAATGACAAATCGTAAAGGTTGATCGGACAGTCCCTCAATTGCATCAAGAATCTTTTCAGACAATGGTGCAAATTGATCGTCAACCATAAAAACACCGTCATCCCCTATTGAGACGCCAATGTTTCCACCAGAGCCCTCAAGATAATAAATATTATCGGAAAGCTGATGAGGAATAATTTCTACCTGACTTAAATCCTGCTGTGCCATACAGGAAGTGCTAAACACAAAGGTCACCAGACTAATAATTTTTTTCATTCTCTTTCTTCCCTCTTACAATACCAATCAAGAAAAACCACAACAAAGTAGCATAGCAGAATGCACCAACAGGAAATACAATTTTGCCTGAATTGCTGCTGGCAAAAAAATAGTTAAAACTCATTAAAAATCACAATATTTAAGCCAGATATTTGCGTGAATGAAACCAGTGTGGCACACTGGATTCCAGTTATATGCAAGCAAACGCAAACGTTTATTGCAGCCTCATGAGAAACACTTTTTGAGTGGTCGATTTCTCAACTTTGCTTTCTCATTTCGCTCATTTCACGCTGGCGAGGAGGGTAAAGACGCACTAATTTCCTAATCTAATCTTCTTATCTGATTCTCTAATCTGAAGCTCTTTTCTGTGTATATTCTGGTTTAGCAATACAGAATTTAATCTCAGAAACTGAAGTCCAGGGTTCATCAATGTTAACCAATCAGGAGACTATTCAGTATGGCTAAGAAATCACATGCCAAACGACAAGCTAGATACCAGGGAGAACATAACACTTACCATTCAAAACAAAGAGACAGCAACAGATCAAAATCAAAACGGCGGCAATCTGACAACAACTCAAATATTATCGACATCAACTCTCATAGCAATCAGCTTGAGACAGCCTACTACCCCCATCATAAAAAGACGCCTCTCAAGGCCCAAACTGCTTCCCAGCAAAAATATATCAACGCAATCAAGAACAACTGCCTGACTTTTGGTACTGGCCCAGCCGGAACCGGAAAATCATATTGTGCAGGAGCTCTGGCTGCAGAAGCGCTGGAATCTGGACGTATTGAGCGGATTGTTTTAACCAGACCTGCTGTGGAAGCTGGCGAAAATCTGGGGTTTTTACCTGGAGAAGTCGATGATAAATTTGCGGTCTATATTGACGCTTTCAGAGACATACTCAATGAAAGACTGGGACGTGGAGTTGTCGATTATTGCCTGCGCCATGGCCGAATTATCGGTGCCCCACTGGCCTATATGCGCGGTAAGACTTTCAACAACAGTACTTTTGTAATTCTTGATGAAGCACAAAACACAACGCCAGTTCAGATGAAAATGTTCCTCACCCGGATCGGTGATGACTGTAAGGTGGTGATTAATGGCGACATCAAACAAAGCGATATACGCGGAGCCAATGGTCTGGAAGATGCTGTAAAGCGTGTTCAGGGACTACCCAGTGTATATGTCCATAAATTTGAAAAGGAAGACATCGTACGTAGTGGCATTGTCAGGCATCTGCTTGATCGCTACGACGTTTAACAAGTAGTAATAATGTAGTCATATTTGAGCCAGCTGGCTTATACAATAGCCGAAAAAAATAGAGGCTCAAAGCAGTCTCCCGGGAAGGTCGGGTGTTATAAATAGCCGTTTTTGAAATTGCTGTAACAGGATCCGTTACGCTTTCATAAAAGCGGGTTTCCCACACCCTGATGATTTCCTTATAATTCCACTTCTTAATTTTTATATTCCCATTTTCCAATCCTGTCAGGAAAAACCATGAACAGTCTTGACCAGCAAGTGTTGATGCAGCTCAGTGACTGGTTAAAAGCCGGCAAGCAATGCTGGCTTTGCACCATCATTAATACCTTTGGTTCATCCCCCCGCCCTGTTGGCTCTTTACTTGCCTGTAACGAAGATGGGCTTTACTGCGGGTCCCTTTCCGGCGGCTGTGTTGAAGACGACTTGCGTGAAAGTATTAACAAGAGAGAACTTGCCACATCCAGACCCGAGAAAATCAAATACGGCGTTACTGTTGAGGATGTTCAACGTCTGGGACTACCCTGTGGAGGAACACTGGAAGTAGTCATTGAGCCTGTTAGCCCCGATCAACACCCCCTTTATCAGAGTCTTGCCGAAAAAATTGCAAGCCGGGAACTGCTTACTCGCATTGTTAATCTCGACAATGGGGCAACGAGTCTGGAAAAGGCTGAGAGCTTTGAGCCTCTGAGTCTTGAAGATAATATCCTTCGTCATACTTATGGCCCATCCTTCCAGCTCCTGCTTATTGGCGCCGTGCAAGTAGCTTACTATCTGGCCAATATGGCAACTGCCCTGGATTACCAGGTTGAAGTGTGCGATCCAAGACAGGAATTGGTGGACAATACTCCAATCGACAATGTGCCTGTCATTAATGCCATGCCTGATGACTGGCTCAGAAGTAAAACCCTGGATCAGCAAACTGCAGTTATTGCCCTGTGTCATGACCCCAGAATTGATGATATGGCACTGATGGAGGCCTTGCAGGAAAGTGAAGCTTTTTACATTGGTGCCATGGGCTCAGAACGCACGTCCGCACAACGCAGAGAAAGATTAACTGTTCTGGATATTACCCCCGAACAAATTCAAAAACTGCATGCTCCGGTTGGCCTGCCAATTGGTAGCAAGACACCCCCGGAAATTGCTATTGCCATTCTGGCCGAGTTAACCAGTCTGCGCGCTCGTGCCAGGAATAATTAGACAAAAAAGATGAGCCAGGTTATATCCACCAAAGATATCGGCATTATTGTTCTTGCAGCAGGCAGCAGTGTCCGTTTTGGAACAGATAAACGCCTTGCTACTCTCAACAATGGACTATCAATCCTTGAAACGACACTGACCTGCATCCCTGCATCATTTGAGCAAAGAGTCCTGGTGTTGAAAGCCGGTGATGAAAAACTGGCACAACAATATGGGCAGCATTGGCAAATCTGTTTTGCTGACGCACCGGAAAAAGGATTGGCAAACAGCCTGAGCAGCGCTGTCGTGCAAGTAGGCAACTGGGAAGGAGCAATTGTTGCCCTGGCTGACATGCCATTTATTACAACTCAGACCTATTCAGTCCTGCAGAAGGCAATGACACGCCATCACATTGTAGTGCCTGTATACGAAGGACGTCGGGGAAACCCGGTTGGCTTTAGAAAGAAATTTTATTCAGAGATAGAGGCTTTAGAGGGAGATCAGGGGGCAAAACCCTTGCTTCAAAAATACAGTGCCGATGTTTACGAGCAGAAAACAGGAGATGCCGGAATATTCAGGGACATTGATAAGCCCGAAATGCTTACATGAAGCAGTTATCTAAAACCTTACCGCTACCATCACAAGTCGGACAACTCTGACCACTTTTAACAAAACCCAAGCCATTGCATGAATCACAGGAGGTCTGAAATGGCTGTTTCAGGATTTCAATAATTTCCTGCAAAGCACATGAATCTGCAGCGACACTCTCTCGACTTTCAGATGGCGGCAGAAATTGCTTGAAAGAATTTTTGTTGTGATCAAGATTATTCATAGTAAAACTTCGAAAAATTTATAACTTGGGCGTAATTATAGTGACTAGAGCGGGTAAAAATTGCCAAGAAGATCACAAAATCACCTTCTCACCCCCCCAATAAAGCGATTTTCAACAGATTTCTGCCTATATCCGGGTAATTCTTCCTGAAATTATCACCCTTAAAATTATTTAAATTGAGGATGGATACTCGCATCCGCATCGGTAATAATGGCGAAAAACATTACCCCGGCCTAGTTATGACTAATTCAATCTTATCGCTGTTTGCCAGCTCTCCATTTCTGCCCCTCCAGGATCATATGAGCAAAGTCCTTGAATGTGTTCAGGGGCTTGAAGGATTTTTACAGGCTGTGTTTGAGGAAGACTGGAAAAAGGCAAAAAACCACCAAAAAATAATTAACAATCTGGAAGAAGGCGCCGATGAGCTCAAGCGTGAAATCCGCCTGAAACTTCCGGAAGGTCTTTTCATGCCGGTATCCCGGACTGATCTCATCGACCTCATTGGACGCCAGGATCGTATTGCCAATAAAGCCAAAGATATTGCCGGGCTAATGCTAGGGCGTAAAATGGTAATTCCACAGCCTATGCATGAAACTTTCGTTGAATTTTTACAAAGCTCGATGTCTGTATGCGTTAAAGCCAATCAGATTATTCAGGAACTGGATGAGTTGCTGGAAACCGGCTTCAGAGGCTATGAAGTCAGAAAAGTAGAATCATTAATTTTTGAACTTGACGATCTGGAGGATCAAGCTGATTCTCATGAACGAGAAGTACGCCTGCAACTCTTCTCTCTTGAAGATGAAATTGATCCTATCAAGGTTATATTCCTTTACAAAATAATCGACTGGATAGGTGAGGTTGCTAATCGTGCGCAGACAGTCGGCCATCGCTTGCATCTCATGCTAGCTCGCTAAAATAATAACTCCTGAACGATACGGTTAATACTTCATGGAAATAATTAGTCAAAATGGCATGATTTTACTTTGGTTAACCATCGCCTTTGGGTTCTTCATGGCCTGGGGAGTGGGTGCCAATGATGTCGCCAATGCCATGGGTACCTCTGTGGGTGCCGGTGCTCTCACTATCAAACAAGCTGTCATTGTGGCGGCAATCTTTGAATTTGCCGGTGCCTACCTGGCAGGCGGGCAGGTCACTTCAACTATCAGAAAAGGCATTATTGACCCTATAATTTTCACTGATTCACCGGAATTACTGGTGTACGGGATGATTTCGGCCTTGCTGGCGGCTGCCATCTGGTTAATGGTTGCCTCTCTTAAAGGTTGGCCAGTCTCCACCACACACTCTATTGTGGGTTCCATTGTGGGTTTTGCTGCGGTAGGAATCAGTGTTGATGCCGTCAGTTGGGGAAGTGTCGGCACCATAGTATTAAGCTGGGTTACTTCTCCTCTGTGTGCCGGCATTCTTTCATTCATCCTGTTCCGTTCAGTTCAAATTCTTATTCTCGATACGGATGAACCTTTCGCACGCGCCAAAAAATATATTCCGTATTACATGTTTCTGGTGGGTTTTGTGATGTCCATGGTGACCTTTGTCAAAGGACTTTCTCATGTTGGCCTGGACCTGAGTTTTATGGAGTCCGCATTTTACTCCATCGGCGTCGGCCTGATTATTGTTGTTATTGGTGTCACTCTGCAAAGTAAAATTACTATTGATGAAAATGCAGACAAGGATTTTCATTATGCCAGTGTGGAAAAAGTTTTTGCGGTACTGATGATTTTCACCGCTTGTGGAATGGCATTTGCTCATGGTTCAAATGATGTTGCCAATGCCATCGGCCCTCTCGCTGCGGTTAATTCGGTGATTGCCAGTGGCGGTCAAATTTCATCGCAAGCGGCCATTCCAGTCTGGATTCTTTTTCTTGGCGGAGCGGGCATTACAACCGGCCTGATCATGTATGGTCACAAGGTAATTGCGACTATTGGTAAAAGCATCACTCATCTTACGCCAAGCAGAGGCTTTGCCGCTGAACTGGCAGCAGGAACCACGGTAGTGATGGCATCCGCAACGGGCATGCCCATTTCAACGACACATACTCTGGTAGGGGCTGTACTGGGTGTTGGCTTCGCCAAAGGCATAGCGGCCATTAACATGAGAGTAGTTAGAACTATTTTTATCTCCTGGGTTATTACTCTTCCGGCAGGTGCAATTCTGGCAATCCTGTTTTTCCACATCCTGAAAGCGATTTTTGGCTAAAAGAACACCCTGAAATACACTATCCTGCTGATTTTTAAGCAAAAAAAAGCCCGGTTATAAACCGGGCAATAATTACTTTTCAAGAGAAGTGTAGAAGTCAAAAAGGGGATTTTCATCTTTACACACTACTTTAGTCACCCCGACTCAGGAAAAGCTCAATTTTTTTAAAGAATTTATTTATCTCCAGGCGATTTAATCAGAACTGGGACGCCGGTAACTTTACAACAAGTCCATCAAGCTCATCAGTAACCGAAATCTGACAACTTAACCTGCTGTTTGATTCCGGTTCCAACACACATTCCAGCATATCTTTTTCCATTTCACTGGCAGCTGGTATTTTATCCATCCAGGCATCATCAATATAAACGTGACAGGTCGCACAACTACAGGAACCTCCACATTCAGCAACTATGCCGTCAATCATATTATCAACAGCACCCTGCATAACAGAGGTACCGCTGGCAACTTCAACATCATTAATAGCCCCATCGTGGCTTATATAGGTAACAACTGGCATAAAGCTTACATCCTCTTAATTTTTTGGTGGTTGTAAATACAGCGCTGTATAAACAATCAAATCTTTTACTGAAGCAGATCCCTTATGGATACAGAAGAGTCTGCCAACATGATTTTGTCTACCTTGAGTCCCTTGGAAATAATTTGTTTTCCAATCATAAACTCCTGCGGACTGTTTATCGCATCAACGGCAATCATTTTATCTTGCCTGAAATAAAAGACTGAAAATTTCCTGCCGCTTTCAGGTTCTCCGCGTAACACCAGTTCTTCATGCCCGCTTGAAATTCCGGCAATCTGCAACTTGATGTCATACTGGTCAGACCAGAACCATGGCAGCGCATTATACTGAATTGCCTTGTTACATAAAGTCGCAGCAGCAACCTTTGCCTGATCCATGGCATTTTGTACACTTTCAAGCCGAAGATCACACTGATAGAAAGGATTATGGTGATTGGTGCAATCTCCTGCCGCAACAATATCCGGATCAATGGTCAGACAATGAGCATCAACCCTTATGCCATTTTCTACGACCAGTCCCGCAGCCTCCGCTAACTCGGTGTTCGGTACAACACCAATGCCAATTATCACCAGATCCGCAGGGTAGACATGTCCATCCTTGCACTGAACTTCCTGCACTCTGTCCTGCCCGCCAAAACCCGAGATATCAACATCCGTTTCTATCTGGACACCTTCTTCATTATGGACACGTGTATAAAACGCGGAAAGTTCGGGCACAGTGACTCTGTTGAGTATGCGCTCTCCGGCTTCCAGTATTGTTACCGCAAGGCCTAGCTTGCAAAGCATCGCCGCTGTTTCAAGGCCTATATAACCACCCCCGACAATAACCGCTTTTTTATCTGGCCCAATAAAATGCCTGATTTGTTCCACGTCATTGATATCACGCAGATACAGCACACCTCGTAAATCGGAACCCGGAATATCCAGAGTGCGAACCCTGGATCCTGTAGTCAGTGCCAGTTTGTCATAATTGAATATTTCACCGTGGGATAAGGTCAGTGTCTTGTTATGCCGGTCAATTTCGACGACACGCTGGCCAAGAAGAAACTCAATACCCACTTTTTCATATTGGGCTTCAGGTCGAATCAATAAATCATCGACATGCTTCTCACCAGAGAGAAATGTTTTGGAAAGCGGAGGCCGGTTATAAGGCAGAAAGGGTTCATCGCCAATGACCAGAATTCGACCTTCCCACCCCTGCTGGCGCAAACTGACAGCAAGTTGGGCTCCAGCGTGGCTGGCGCCAATGACAATACAACACGGCTCAGTCATGATGTCTTTTTAATTTCCTTCATATTTGCACTGTCTAATTGTAATGAATTGTCCTGTGAGGCTACACATCCTGCCTGCAACGGGCTATATTTGCTTTCCGAGTTCAACCCAAATAATTTCTAATATTCAGCCTGGCAAGGTCTGCATTAACAACATTAAAATCAACATTAATATTAATCACAATATACAGAATAATTAAGAAGGATAAGACATATGAAAACAAGAGCTGCTGTAGCCTTTGGAGCCGGAAAACCACTGGAAATCTGTGAAGTAGACCTTGAAGGTCCCAAGTCAGGTGAAGTTCTGGTCGAACTTAAAGCCACTGGCGTTTGCCATACTGATGCTTTCACCCTCAGTGGTGATGATCCTGAAGGGGCATTTCCAGCCATTCTTGGCCATGAAGGTGCCGGCATCGTTGTTGAAGTAGGCCCAGGTGTTAAATCCCTGAAACCTGGCGACCACGTCATTCCTCTATATACTGCTGAATGTCGCGAATGTGATTACTGTCTGCATCCGAAAACAAACCTTTGTCAGGCTGTTCGCTCCACGCAGGGGCAAGGCCTTATGCCAGATGGTACCAGTCGCTTTTCACTGGACGGTAAACCCATCCTTCATTACATGGGCTGCTCTACATTTTCCAACCATACGGTTCTACCTGAGATTTCTCTTGCCAAGGTCCGCAAAGATGCTCCATTTGAACAGATCTGTTACATCGGTTGCGGTGTTACTACTGGTGTTGGTGCCGTGGTCTTTCAGGCAAAAGTGGAAATTGGATCAACCGTGGCCGTTTTCGGTCTTGGTGGAATCGGTCTGAATGTTATCCAGGGAGCCAAACTTGCAGGTGCCAGTAAAATCATTGGAATCGATCTGAATCCAGCCCGTGAAGCACTGGGCAAGCAATTCGGCATGACCGACTTCATCAATCCGAAAGACGTGGAAAATGTCGTTGATCATATTGTTCAGATGACTGGTGGCGTGGATTACAGCTTTGAATGTATTGGTAACGTCAATGTCATGCGCCAGGCACTTGAATGCTGCCATAAAGGCTGGGGTGAATCCTATATTATCGGGGTTGCCGGTGCGGGCCAGGAAATATCCACCCGTCCCTTCCAGTTAGTGACAGGACGTTCCTGGAAAGGTACTGCTTTTGGCGGCGCACGTGGACGTACAGATGTGCCAAAAATTGTGGACTGGTATATGGATAACAAGATCAATATTGATGATCTTATTACTCACACCATGCCACTGGATGATATCAACAAGGCATTTGATCTGATGCACTCGGGTGAAAGTATTCGCTCTGTAGTGCTATATTAAAAGCGCTATATTAAAAGCGCTATATTAAAAGCGCTATATTACAAGCACTTATAAATAATAGGGGTCAGGGTAAACACCCTGACCCCTATTTTTAATTTGAAGGTTTAAATTTTAAGGATTTTCCCATGAGTCTTGAACAAGTCAGCTCGAATGCCATGTTTGGTGGCAAACAACTCAAACTGAAACACAGCTCCAATACTCTGAAATGCGATATGGTTTTTTCTGTTTACCTGCCTCCCCAGGCAGGAGCAGTCAATGTCCCCGTTATTTACTGGCTCTCAGGTCTGACCTGTACCGATGATAATTTTGTGCAAAAAGCCGGCGCCCAACAGTTTGCTGCTGAGGCTGGCGTAGCTATTGTCTGCCCGGATACCAGTCCACGCGGAGAAGGTATTCCTGATGATCCTGAAGCCGCCTATGACTTTGGTCTGGGTGCAGGTTTCTATGTAAAAGCCACACAGGAACCCTGGTCCAAAAATTACAATATGTATGATTACGTCACCAAAGAACTACCTGAGGTGCTGGCCGGCAGTGACTTGCCTCTTGATACAGATAATTGCTCAATCATGGGACATTCCATGGGAGGCCATGGCGCCCTTACCATCGCCCTGAAGAATGCCGGTAAATATAAAGCTGTTTCTGCATTCTCCCCTATCTGCTCTCCGTTAAACTGCCCCTGGGGAGAAAAAGCGCTGGGCAATTACATTGGCGATAATCGTCAGGACTGGGAGCAATATGATGCGTGCGCACTCATAGCCAAGGCCGATGAAAAACTTCACATCCTGGTTGATCAGGGGCAGAACGATGACTTTCTTGGCAGCCAATTGAAGCCGGAACTCTTGCAACAGGCTTGCCAGGACGCAGATCATCCACTGACTCTGCGCTTTCAAGCAGGCTATGATCACAGTTATTTTTTCATCGCGACATATATTGAAGATCATATTAATCATCATGCTTCCGCTCTTTGGGGCTCATAAAAAAAAAGAAACAGGATAAAGGATAAAGGTGGGCTACTTCAGCTTCATTAATTGCTTTATCCTTTGATCCTTCCTTTGTTTTTTATCTCCAAAAAAAACAGGGATCATGTTCGTTTCAATGAAGTCTTCATTGCTTCGCTGAAGTGTATTGCCTTTATCCTTTATCCTTTATCCTTTATCTTTTTTCACTACCCACCACCTCTCAAAGTTAAAGCGACCCGACAAACCCCTATGAACAATCTCTCCCTGACACTCGTTCAATCCAATCTGCAATGGCAACAAGC
>Ga0257114_1002966_pt1 | contig 10960 bp, 4 predicted proteins | sample SI112_10mmetaG_FD_190149 | JGI IMG/M metagenome (GOLD analysis project Ga0257114, IMG submission 190149) | Marine microbial communities from Saanich Inlet, British Columbia, Canada - SI112_10m | ecosystem: Environmental > Aquatic > Marine > Inlet | place: Canada: British Columbia | collected... | reverse complement strand
CAAAATTCTGGATTTAACAGATTATTTTCTGTAGTGGGAATATCGAGTGCTAAACAATTTACAGTTGGTTTAGGTGAAGATCCAGGAACATTTACAAATGATACCACTTCTAGAACAACATCTCTCCCATATTTAAAGAGAACTAGATACGATAATATCTATTATGTCTATAGGATTTCTGAAGCACAAAAATATATTACTGGAGATCAAGATGGTATTTACTACCTAACTCTTCTTAACGCATCTAACAAACCAAGCGTATCTCCATTTACTGCAGAGAATTATTCTCAACCAGTAAAACGTATGTTCCCCCAGACTGATAGGGACAATCCAATATCTGATCCAGAAGAGTCTGCGTGTTTTGCAGATTCTGATACCATTGGTTTGGTTGAGATTAATGATCCTAGAAAGAGTATTACTAAAGAAACAATTAACAAACTCATCACAGATACTGATGTTGGTGTTGGTATAACTGATATTTCTTCTAATACAGGAACTGCACATACAATCCATACTAATATTGATCATGGATTAAACCGAGTTATTAAACTAAAAGTTGTTTCTGGCGGAACAAATTATGGAACTGGTGGTGGATCAGAAGAATCTTATTATAATGCTAGACTTACTTCTATTGGTTCTTCCGTTACTGGACAACATGCAACTGCTAAGGTTGTCGTAAGTGCAGCAGCAACTATCAGTAGTATCATTGTAATGGATGGTGGTAGTGCATATGGCATAGGAAACACAATGCACGTCACTGGAATTACTACCAGTGCTAGTCATACTCCTGCTGTGGTAGAAGTAGAAAAAATTTATGATAACGTTGGAGATGTTATCCGAGTAATTGGAGTTTCTTCAGAATCTTATGCTGGATACAATGACCTGTATCGTATTACTGGTATTGGCACAGGAAATGATAAGAACATAACAGTAAGTTCTGCTTCATCAATCACCAGCATTTCCAGTTCTGTAGGACTTACTCTTACTGCAAATGCACATCTATACTTAACTGGGCAATCTATTGATGTTTCTTCTTTTGAATATGATTTTACTTCTGGTATTGCTACAGTTAATACTGCAACTGCTCACGGATTGTCGGTTGATAATAGAATCAGAATTACTGGTGCGGGCAACACTGCCTATAATGGATCATTTGTAGTTACTGAAAATGTAACTCAAACTAGATTTAAAGTTAATGTTGGAGTTGGAACACAGGCACCAACAGAATCTAGTTCTGATATCTATGCACTTCCTGAAGGATTTGCATCTCAGAATGGCACAGTAACTACAAATAATGAGAACATTGGTGGAAGAATGGTTGCTCCTTATGCAGGAATCACAACAACCATTTCAAATTCTATCACTGATGCAATCGGCACAACGATTAGTATTACGGGACTTAATCTATCAAATAGTGATATTATAATTGGTGATTATCTGCAGATTGGTGATGAAGTTGTAAGAGTTCAGAATACAGTATCTCCTGGAAGTTCTGCAGTCACAGTATATCGTGGTGTTCTTGGGACAAAAGCAACATCACACGCTGTTGGATCTTTAATTAAGAGAATAAAACCATTCCCTACAGAACTTCGTAGACACTCTATCATTCGTGCTTCTGGACATACCTTTGAGTATGTTGGATTTGGTCCTGGTAATTACTCCACTGCATTCCCAGATAAGCAGGATAGATCAATAAGTGCCGACGAAGAACTCTTAGCACAATCTAACAAGAGAGCAGGTGGAATCAACTTCTACACTGGAATGAATGATAAGGGTATTTCATACTCTGGTAATAAGAAGTTAAGCACAATCACAGGTCGTGAAGAAATCTTTGATACTCCTGTAAGAACAATTACTGGTGAGGATATTCTCTCCGAACCAGCAATTAATGTTATCACTCCAGTTGAAGGAACTTTTGCAAGATCTATCAAGGTTGAGGGTGGTCCAGATAATAAAACAACATCTGAATTTAATGGACCAATCATTGTTAATAACAAACTCACTATTAATTCAGACAAAGGTTTAGAATCTAATAGTTTGTTCCTTCAGGGTGATGCAACAGTTTCTAGAAATTATACAGTTGGAATTTCAGTTCCTATCTTGGCAGGTAATCCAGGTAACGTAATTTGGAAAGCAAATCCAAGTCAGGGTGGAACATGGGGTTATGTATATACAACTGATAATGCATGGCGTGCAATGTCTCCAATCAGTTTGGAGAGAGACTCTTCAATCTTTATATTTGATAAAGTTGGAGTTGGAACAACTACACCAGGCGTAAATACATTCCAAGTCGGATCTGGAACCAGTCTGTTCGCTGTAGATGGTGATGGAGTTGGTATTGGAACTACTGCAAATGGATCTGCACTTCGTGTTATCGGTGATATCAATGTTAGTGGTGTTGTAACTGCTACTAAGTTTGATGGTGATGGATCTTTACTTACAAGTGTAAACGTATCTGCTGCTGGTTGGACTAACATAACTGGTGCAACTCCAATACTTTATAATACTAACCTGAATGAAGTAGGAATCGGAACTTCGGTTGCTACGGGTTCTAAAGTGACAATTGGTGCTGTAGGTGCTTCTGGAACTTCACTCTTTGTCAATGGAGAAGCAAGATTTGCTGGAATTGTCACTGCTAATGATGTAACAATCACTGGATTTACTACAGTCACTGGTGATTATGATATTCAGAATGCTGGTGGACAAATTACAGCAGGAATTGTTACGACTGCCAACCTGGTGGTTGGAACTTCACTTACCGTAACTGGTATTTCAACCTTTAACTCTCTTGTAGACTTTAAAGGTGGAGTAAGAACTTATGCAACTAGAGAGAATGTTGACTCTGGAACTATCGATACTAGCGGTGGAGTTGGAAATCATAAGGTAGTACTTGATCTCAGCAGTTCTACTGTATTTGACTTAACTTTAAATAATAACGTTGATAAGTTTGAACTTACAAACATTCCAGATGATGGAGGAACTTTTACAATCAAACTTACTCAAGATTCCACCACTGGCAATCGCACTGTTGATCTTGATGATTTTAATACCACCTCACCCGCAAGTATACCTGTGTATTGGCCTGGAGGAGTCGTTCCAACAATGACTTCTACAGCAAGCAAAACTGACATTTATTCATTCAAGTTCTTTAATGGTTCTTCGATTACAACTGCTGGTCTTTATGGTGTAGTCGGAGGTCAGAACTTCTCATGAGTCCTTTATTTCCTAATATTCAATCAACTCTGGACCTTAATGGTCCAGAACTATCTATTTTACAAGCAACCACTAGAGAGTTAGGTGAAAGTAGTTTTAGCATTACTCCCAGTTTACCTGATGGATCTACAAAAATAGATCTTATTTCTCTGGATGATTTTGCAGCATTCGATTCTTCAATAATTTATACATTAACTGCTAACGGTGATTTTGATTTAACAATAGATTTAGAAGGTGCTGTTGGTGGAACACCTGGTGGCAATTCTGGAACCGGTGGTAAAGGTGGCAAAGTCACTGGTACAGTTTCTTTTGAATCTGGAGAAGTATATAAACTTGTTATTGGTTCTAAAGGAGCACCCAATGGTGGTGCAGGAGCAGTTGGTGGAGGTGGAGCTTCTTCAGGAGTTGGTGGTGGATCTGGTGGTGGATTTACTGGAATATTTAAAACAAGTATATTACAAGAAAATGCACTATTAATTGCTGGTGGTGGAGGAGGGAGTTCTTCGCAGGATGATCCTGATGATGGTCCTAATTCTTCACGAAAAGCAGATGGTGGTGATGGTGGAGGATTAACTGGTGGATATATTAGACCTGTAGATGGAAATACCTCTTTTTCAATTTCGGGACAAGGTGGAACTCAAATTGCTGGCGGTAGTGGTGGAATTACTAATTTTTCTGCATATTATGGAAGTGATGGTGCTGCACTATTAGGAGGTGCAGGAAATACAACTAATAGCACTGGTGGTGGTGGAGGAGGATATTTTGGTGGTGGAGGCGGAGGTTATGTTGCTTCTACTATTAATGGTTCAGGTGGTGGTGGATCAGGATTTGTTGCTAGTACAAATGTTATAAATGGTTACTTTTCAAATGCTTCAAATACTGGTGCGGGAAAAGTTAATTTTATTAGATCAACATTTGCTGATAAGGGATTAATTCTTTCTGGCATAGCAACAGCAAAATTCCCAGATAGCCAAACAGAAAGAAATACAAATACTGGAGACATTGCGTATAGATGGTATGAAGATGGTGTAGGACCACTTTCGGATTCAGCAAATATAGTTGGATCAGCAACTACTACTGTTAATATATCAGGTCTTTCATTTAATGATAATGGAAGGAAATTTTTTCTTAGAGCAGACTATACTCCATCTGCATATGGATCTATTGGTGTGGCAAAATCAACACCAAATGCACTTAATGATCCACTAGATTTCAGCACCTTTACATTAGGTGTTGCTCCTAGTATTGTAATTGTCACTCAACCTGAAAATTCAACAGTTGTTCAAAATCTAGATACAATTTTCTCAGTAACTGCTAGTATACAAGACGGGAGTAATGATTCATTATCATTTGATTGGCAATACAATGGACAATCACTCTCTGGTACATTTTCAAATTTAGTAAAATCTCAAGAACAAACAAGTGTTGTCGGTGGTAGGCAGAGTGCATTAACTATAAGAAACTCAGTTGTAGAATTATCAAAAATTAGTTGCATAATTTCAAGTGTAAATGCATCTTCACCAGTTTCAAGTAATACTGCAAACTTAGATGTTTCTTCGGCAAGAACTTTTATTAGATGGGAAAAGTTTGGGAATGCAACAAGAACAGAGCAGGGTAATAGAGATTTAGCAACTTCAGGACCTTTTACTGCAAGAGCTTTAGCAGATAACCTCCATAGAACTATTCAAATGTGGTCTCCTGAAAAAGATATTGATGTAAAAATTACGATGGGTGGTGCTGCTGGACGTACACTTGGCAATCTTCGTGGTGGTGAAGGTGGAATCTCTGTCTTTAAAATGACACTGAAGCAAAATACAGAATATACCGTTAAGTTGGGAGTTAATAGTTCTCAGGGTGGTGGTCCTAGAGGTGGTAATAATGGTGGTGGTGGATTGGCAGTGATATATGAAAAGGCAAGAGTGATGGCAGTTTGTGGTGGCGGTGGTGCTGCCGGTGGAAATGGAAGAGGTGGTGATGGTGGTGGATTGAATATTGCAGGTGAATCTGCACCTGGTGGTGGTTTCGGCGGAGCATTTATTGGTGTAGACGCACTCCCTTCAACCGGAGCGTCTCAAGCAGGAAGAACTGGATATAATGAATATGATAATGCCAATAGCGGAAGTGGAAGATTGAGTGGATGTACAATTGGTAATTATTGGAACCAACAAGGTAAATTGCCTTGTGAAGATCTTGGTAATAATGTACAATTTCTCACTTCTCAGGGTGCAACTTACTCCCCAACAACGGGTATTGAAAGAGGTTATAAGGTAGGTCAAGGGCACCGCAACAATGGTGGTGCTGGGAGTGGTAATCAAGGTGGTGGAGGTGCTGGTGCCAGAGGTGGTGAAGGTGCTTCTGGTAATGGTGCTGGTGGAGGTGGTGCTTCTGGATATTATTCTTCTCAAGTAACACTTCTTTCAAGTTTAACTCTTCCAGGAGGAACTACACAAGGTGGAAATGCTGATGTCGCATTTATTTCTGTTGAGGCATATTCTGTAAGTGATGACCAAGAACCATTGATTGCACCAGCTTCCGGAATTCCTCAGGGAGCAGAAAAAACAGTAACTTGGAGTGTTTCTAGAAATGCTGGGGATAGTAATACTGTTACTTTCTCCAAACAAAGTGGAGATGGTCCAAGTGCTATTACCTTTGGACCAAATGGTGGTAGTGTAACTACTCAAATCTCTGCCGGTGCTGTTTACACAAGAACAAGTTCAACCGCATCAGGTGGAAGAGGATTGTCATTCAGATTGTCTGGTAATACGCTACAGTTGGATGATAACGTTGATAGAGACTTTAATGATCTTCAAGTAACTCCAAACTTCGGACAATTTACAAGCGACTCAAGATGGGTAGCGAACTGGTGATCGTATAAATAAATATATAAAATAAACGGGGGAGAGTGAACCCGAATGGCAGTCAATAAGAATTTTGTCGTCAAAAACGGGTTGGAGGTCAGCACAGACCTCATTCTTGCAAATGCGGACAATAATCGTGTCGGTATTGCAACGACAACTCCAGATTATACTCTCCATGTAAATGGTGGAATTGGTGCTACCGACGTATATGTCAGTGGCATTTCTACTGTTGTAGAAAATTTTAATGTTGGTCTTGCAGGCACTGTTTTCAGTGTTGATGCAATTACTGGAATTGGTTCCGTTGGTGTAGGTACTGCATCTCCCGCATATTTACTTGATATTCGTTCTCCAGTATCAACTGGTCAAACGGCACTTTATGTTCAAGGTGACATGCGTGTCACTGGTGATATTAATATTGATGATCTTACTCTCGATCATATCAATGCAACAAGTCTTAGAGTAAGTGGATTTTCTACTTTCATAGGTAGTGTTGATATTGATGGTAGAACTGAACTTGACACTACAAATATTTCTGAGACATTAAATGTCGTAGGAATTACAACTCTTGCCTCTGCTGGTGGTATTACTACCACTGGTGGGGATCTTTATGTTGGCGGTGATTTATATGTCTTAGATGACATTACAATTGATGAATTTAATGGTAGAAATTTAAATATCACTGGTATTGCAACTATTGCTACCGTTGATATTAATGCTGGAGACATTGAGGTTTCTAATGTTGATACCACAGATTTAAATGTCACTGGTATTTCTACTCTTGGAACAGTCCAGATTTCTTCTGGTATTGTTACCGCAACAACTGGAATTGTTACCTATTATGGTGATGGTTCATATTTGACAGGTGCAGCACCTGGTCTTTCTGCTGCTATTGGAATTTCTTCCGGTGGTACTCAGATTGGTTCTGGTATTACTATGGTTGATTTCACAGCAACCAATGCGACTATTACAGTTGCTGCTGGTTCTGCTACTCCTGCTGGAATAGCAACAGTAAACATTCAACCGAGTGTCTCACTTGGTCTCGTAATCGCACTTGGCGGTTGATAAATAATCCTAACACTTAAGAAAAAATGGCAGAAGCTTTTTCAAATAAATTATCAAGAGCGGTAGGTGTTGTAACCAGCAGTACCGGTGCTTCCATTGGCATCACGACCAATTTAATTACAGGAATTTCCACTGGAGGAGTGACTGTTGCTGATCTGGTTGATACCGGAAATTATCTTGCGGGAACAAAAGTTTCTTCAATTGGTGCTGGCCAGGTTATTGTTGATAGAGATTCAACAAACACTGCTGCAATATCAAGTCAGAATGTAAAGTTCTTAACTCCACATACACTTTACACTTCTACTGGGGTTAAAACTATTTTAATCGGTGGAACTTTTGCTAATAATACCAATGGTCAAGTTGGTTTGACAGTCGAAGTCACAGATACTAGTGCTTCGATTACCGTAGCAGTAGCAAGTAAAATTCCTGTTCCTGCTGGAAGTTCATTTGTTATCTCTGATACAGGTAAAACACTTCTTGAATCTGGTGATTCTATCAAGATTTACTGTGACACTGCAAACGCAATTGATGCAAATATCAGCATCTTGACAGGAGTCAACTAATGGCAGATCGCAACGGATATATTGGAAGGGCACCGAGTGATTCGGCTGTAACTGTTGCAAGGCAGACTTTTTCTCCGACTGGAGTTACAACAAACTTTACCTTTTCATCTGGGTATACAGTTGGATATTTAGATTTATTCCTGAATGGAGCAAAACTAATAGAGGGAGTCGATTATAGTGCGACTGATACCTCTACTATTTCTTTAGTATCTGCTGCGATTAATGGTGATGTTTTAGAAGGTGTTGCATATAAGGCATTTAATTTAGGTGATGCTAGTAGAATTGGTATTCAGTCTGCAGGAACATTAGTTGGTAATGTAAATACTCTTAATTTTGTAGGAGCTGGTAACTCTATTTTATTAAATGGTGGAACCATTGATGTAAGTATTTCTGGTGGTGGTGCAGGTGCTGGTGGCACTTGGAGTAACTATGATGGTGTACTCGGTGTTACAACCACAAAGAAAGTAAAAATACAAAATGACTTAGAAGTTACTGGTGTAACAACATCAACTGGTGGTTTTGTTGGTGCTTTGACTGGTAATGTAACAGGAACTGTATCTGGTAATGCAGGTTCTGCAACAGTTTTAGCAGCATCCAGAAATATTGGTGGTGTTGCTTTTAATGGATCGGGAGATATTAACCTTCCTGGAGTCAATCAATCAGGAACTCAAAATACATCAGGAACTGCTGCTGGATTATCTGGCACACCAAATATTACAATCGGAAATCTTGTTGGTGTTGCAGCAACATTTACTGGTGTCTTAACATATGAAGATGTAACTAATATCGATTCACTTGGTATTGTAACCGCACGAACTGGAATTAAAGTTCTTGCTGGTGGTATTAATGCTGTTGGTGTTGTGACTGCAACTGGTGGAGTTCAAGTTGGAGCTGGACAATCATTTGGTGCTAATGGACCAACCGCAGTCTATTATGGTGACGGATCAAACCTCACCAACTTACCTGCTGCTGGATTTACCACAGAAGCACTTGTATCATCCGGTATTGTTACCACACTGAACCTTACAGCAGCACAAGACCATAAGGTAACTGCATCTGGTATTACAACTATCACAGTGTCTGGTGGAACAGAAGCAGAGAGTCATACAGTAAGGATTATCAACTCTGGTATTACTACTGTTGGGTTTAGCACATTCTTCTTATTCCCATCAGGTTCTGCACCATCATTACCCACTGCAGATGGAGCAATTAGTTTGATTTCATTCACGGTAAATAGGGTAGGAGCAGGTGGAACACAACTACTTGCTGGCGCATCACTGAACTTTAGCTGAGGATAGATAAATGGGAATCGCATTACCTCAGTTAGCACCTGCTTCTGAAGATAGAGTATCTGGTGCTCAGGTTATTGATGGCAGTTTGAAGTTTGATAGTTCTAAAAGTCATTATTTAAGTCGTACTCCAAGTTCTGCTGGCAATCGTAAAACATGGACTTGGAGTGGATGGTTAAAGTTAGCAAGTTTTCAAGATACCAATCCATTTATTTTTGGTACAAATAACAGTAATGCACAACGTTCAGGTTTTCTTTATGCCACCAATAATGAACTCCAGTTTTACTCTAGGACATCAGACACAACTAGTGTAAATGCATCAACTCTTGCATTTTATAGAGACTATTCTGCTTGGTATCATATTGTGCTGGTAGTTGATACCACAGAATCAAGTTCTGCCGATGTAACAAAAATATATGTTAATGGTGTTCTAAAAGATGTTACTGTTTCTGCTGGAACAAATAATTATCAAACCGAAATTAATAATACTGTTGAACATGCAATTGGTAGGCGATTGCAGTTTGCTGATAGATATATTGACACACAAATGTCCCAGGTCTATTTCATAGATGGACAAGCACTTGGACCTGGATACTTTGGATATACTGACCCACTCACAAACACTTGGAGACCTAAAAAGTATACTGGAGAATATGGTCTCATTTTAAATAATTTTACTGATGGATTACCAATTCTTAACACAGATAGTACAGGAACTTCTGTTGTAAGTGGAACAAGATCAGATACAAATGCAAGTAATATTGTTATTGCTTTACCATTTAATGGAAATGTTAGTGATGTTTCTGCTGATATAAGAGGATCTGGTTCTAATGATACTCCAACAAACACTGGGATTACATTTGTAACTAGTGACTCAAAATATTATGGGACCAGTGGATATATAAATTCTTCAGATAATGTACAATTTAATGGATCCCAATTTGATGCAACATTCCAGTCAACTGGTACAATGGAATGGTGGGCAAGTATAGAAACAGTAAATAATTATCTTACATTTTGGAACAATAATTCTGGTGGATCAAATAGAAATAATATTTCTTATGAATCTGGTGGATCATATTCTGGACTGCATTGGAGAAAATATGCCACTAATGCTAATATGACTTTAATGTCAGCAGCTTCTTTTGCTGCATTGGCTGGTACTGGATGGCATCATTATGCTCTAACTTGGTCTGGTGGAACAACTAAATTTTACTTAGATGGTATAGAAACTGCTAGTGCTTCATTTACTCCTATTTGGGATACATCTTGGAAATTTGGTGGAACTGGAGATTACTATGTTCAGGATTTTAAATGCTACAAGAGTGTAATTTATTCTTCCAATTTTAGTCCTGCGATTGGTGGAGAAAACTCTTTTCACCTTCCTTTTGATGGAAACTCACCAATTGGAGAAGATAAGTCTGGAACAGGAAACAACTGGACACCAGTAAACTTTGGTGGTTCAGTAGCACTTGATAAAGCAACAGGAGCACTTCCAATCCTGAATACTGATGGTGGTGGCAATGTTGCAAGAGTTGGTGTATTTGGTAGTGAAGTAGGAGCATATTATGCAGTCACAGTATCAAATCCCGGTTCTGGTAATAAGTATTATCTTGATGGTGTATTAAGTGCAAATCCCACACTAACCCGTGGTGCAACTTATACCTTTGATCAATCAGATAGTTCTAACTCTGGACACCCATTAGTCTTTGGAACCACAGCAGAAGGTAATAATTATAGTGATGGTGTAACTACAAGTGGAACACCTGGTTCTGCTGGTGCATTTACAAGGATTACAGTTCCACATAATGCACCTGATACTTTATATTATCATTGTTCTGTTCATAGTGGTATGGGAAGTTCTACTTCTCAAATTACTGATGAAACCAAAGCAGACCCTTATGCCTGGAAGAATGTTCTTGCACTTCCATTAGTTGGTAGTAAGGATGACGTTTCTACACAAATTCTTCCAGTT
>Ga0257114_1002964_pt1 | contig 10969 bp, 10 predicted proteins | sample SI112_10mmetaG_FD_190149 | JGI IMG/M metagenome (GOLD analysis project Ga0257114, IMG submission 190149) | Marine microbial communities from Saanich Inlet, British Columbia, Canada - SI112_10m | ecosystem: Environmental > Aquatic > Marine > Inlet | place: Canada: British Columbia | collected... | reverse complement strand
GCTGCGCGGGTTGTCTTATGGGTGACGATGAGCACAGGGGCTTGCTCGGCATCATGGCCATATTGGCGCATCCGATCGATGGAGACTCCCGCTTCGCCCATAACAGCGGCCACTTTGGCCAAGGCACCGGGCTTGTCGAGCAATTGCAGGCGCAGATAAAACGGCGCGGTTGTTGCCGTCATGGCCGGTTGAGATTTTACCAATCCTGTCGCCGCCTGCCCAAAGGTATTGAGCCGCAGACCGCGCGCGAGATCCAACACATCTGACATGACGGCAGAGGCCGTTGGCCCCTCGCCAGCGCCTGCCCCGCGCAGCACGATTTGCCCCACATCGCCACCCTCTAGGATCACCATATTGGTGCCCCCTTGGAGTTGGCCAAAGGGCGAATTGGCCGGAACCAAACAGGGCGTCATGCGTTGCTCAAGCCCGCGGCCGGTCTGTTGCGCGACACCCAAAAGTTTGACGCGATACCCCATATCGGCAGCGGCATGAATGTCCTCAATGGTGATGGCTCCAATACCTTCGATCACAACAGATGCAAAATCGACCTCTGTGCCAAAGGCAATGGAGGCGAGAATTGCCAATTTATGCGCCGCATCAATGCCGCCCACATCAAGGTTTGGATCTGCTTCGAGATATCCTAGGCCATCGGCCTCGGCAAAGACCTCTTCATAGGTCAGACCGGCATCTTCCATACGCGTGAGGATATAGTTGCAGCTGCCGTTCATGACCCCCAGAACGCGTTGAATCTCATTGCCCGCCAGGCCCTCGGTCAGTGCTTTCACCACGGGAATGCCGCCAGCAACGGCGGCTTCATAGCGGATCACACGCCCGGCAGCTTCTGCACTGAGGGCCAGTGAATGCCCATGTTCTGCGAGCATGGCTTTGTTGGCCGTGATCACATCTTTACCAGCGGCAATGGCGGCCTGTGTGGCCTGTTTGGCGGGGCCTGTGCTGCCGCCGATCAATTCCACGAAGACATCCACATCATCCCGTTTGGCCAAGACGACCGGATCATCTTCCCAAGCATAGCCTGACAGATCGACTCCGCGGTCTTTACCACGCGATTGGGCGCAGACGGCAGACACTGTGACGGCGCGGCCAGTGCGCTGCGTGATCAAGGCTGCATTTTTTTGGATCATTTTCAAAACGCCGACGCCAACAGTGCCGAGCCCTGCAATACCAAGTCTAAGAGGAGCCGCGGTCATGGTTACTTCCTTCCGGTCACGAAATTGTCGTCCGTGTCTAGTCGTAAAACCCCGAAACCGCAACGGGGGCGAGTGTGGAACTCAGTCCAATTTAACAGATATTTTTCGGGTCGGCTTGGGCTCACTCGCCCGTCATGTCCCGTCTGCGCAGCGCCTTTGCCCTTTGGTCCAATTGCGCCTGCCCGGAAAGCTCTTCGGCGGGCTGGGAGTGCATATCTGTGCCGACAGCGGCGCGTAAATCGCTGGCTGAGAGAAACGCGGGGTAGGCACGGGCCTGTTGTGCGGTCGGTTGAGTTTCATCGAGCTGAGGAACAGAGGCGCAAGCGGCCAGCAGAGCTGCGAGGCAGAGATGAGATATGGAATCGCGTCCGGTCATGACGGTGACGTAGCGCGCAAAGTGATCTGCAGCAAGCAATGATCATTGATCTGAACGCTGGTTCAGTTAATATCTCCACATGGCGCGCAAAACTGGTTCACATTCGGAAATTACTGGCCCAAAAATCAAGCAATCCGCGCTTGAGCTTTTCGCGCGCTATGGCTTTGCAGCTGTGACCATGCGCCAGATTGCGGCGCGGGTGGGGGTGCAGGCGGGCGCTATTTATAATTACACCCCCGATAAACAAGCGCTTTTATTTGATCTTTTGCACGGTCATATGGCTGATCTTTTGACCCGCTGGGCCGAAGAACAAGTGCCGAGCCATCCGGTTGCGGCTCTCGATCATTTTGTGGCTTTCCATCTGGATTTTCACATCCAGCGCCCGGAGTTGGTTTTCATCTCCTACATGGAGCTGCGCAATCTCACCGAGGAGAACTTCAAGGCGATTGAAGAAAAGCGCAGCCGCTATGAAAAGATTGTTTATGACATGATTCTAAAGGGCGTTTTGTCGGGAGATTTTCAGGTCCCCGACGCCAAAATCACCAGTTTTGCTTTGATCGCCATGCTCACCGGGGTGGTGGATTGGTTCCGCGAAGATGGTCGATTGTCCAGCGAAGAGTTGACGCGCCAATATTGTGCTTTGGCGCGCCAAACTTTGGGGGTTAATGCGCTGGCTTGATAAAGGTGCCGTTGCGCAATTCACTGAAGGCTTGCATCAGCTCTTCGCGGGTGTTCATGACGATTGGACCGTGCCAGGCGACGGGCTCATCAATTGGAGCGCCCGAGATTAGCAGGAACCGCACGCCCTCTGCGCCGGCTTGTAGGCTGACCTCATCGCCATTGCCAAAGCGGATCAATGTGCGGTTGCCCGAAAGATCACGGATATTCACCTCTTGGCCGGCCACTTCTTTTTCCAGCAGCACGCCTGTGGGTTTCGCCGCATCCACAAAGGCCGCGGCACCCTCGAAGACATAGGCAAAGGCCCGACGATACGTATCTATTTTAAAGGTCTTTTGAACCCCTGGTGGCACATATATGTCGAGATATTGCGGATCGGCGGCTATCCCGTCGACCGGACCTTTTTTACCCCAATATTCACCGACAATCACCTTCACGCGCGTGCCATCATCGTCAATGACCTCGGGAATTTCCTTGCCGGCCACATCTTGATATCTCGGGTCCGTCATCTTCAAACTGCCGGGTAAATTTCCCCAAAGTTGGAAGCCATGCATCTGTCCGTTGCGATTGCCCTGGGGCATTTCTTGATGCATGATCCCCCGGCCCGCGGTCATCCATTGCACATCGCCTGCGCCGAGCGTGCCTTTATTTCCAAGGCTATCGCCGTGTTCCACACTGCCCGAAAGCACATAGGTGATGGTTTCAATGCCGCGGTGCGGATGCCACGGAAAGCCCTTTTCAAAATCTTCCGTCAATTCATTGCGAAAATCGTCAAAGAGCAAAAACGGATCCATTTCCGAGGGATCTTGAAATCCAAAAGCGCGGTGCAGTTTGACGCCGGCCCCTTCCAAGGTGGGGGTGGCTTGCCGTGTTTCAAGTGTGGGGCGTAGTGACATGGGCTTATCCTTTTTGGCTTAGTTGAGAGATAAGCCACAGCGATGTGAAATCAATATCACGGTCGTGACCACCATTGCGCGGGTTTCAACCGTCCCTGGCGCCAGCGGTCCAGCCAGAGCGCTAGACCTCGAGCCGGTGAGAGTGCTAATTTGAGCCAAAGCCTCTGCGGCCAGCTCCTGAAGTCGCGGTTGAAGGGGCAAACGCGCATGCAAATCGCACAATCACTGCTGAGTTTGGTCCAAAACGAAAAGCATTTTTCCGCATCAGAGGTCCATTTTTTGACACCTTGAATGGCAGACGGGCCGCCACCAAATTTGGGTGGGCCCAGCGGGAGGGCTTTGACCGGGCAGGCGTCGGCACATTTGGTGCAGATATCGCAAAATTTCGCGACCCCCGGTCGTTTCGGCTCGTCTGTCGCCAGAGGCATATTGGTAAAAATCTTTGAGAACCGCAGCCTCGGCCCAAACTGAGGCGTGATAACCAATTGATTTCTGGCGTATTCGCCCAAGCCCGCTTGCACTGCCATGGGGATGATCAGGCCGGTGTCGTTCATGGAGGCCACGGCCTGATAGCCCAGATTGCGAATATAGGCCGCCAGCTGCATGACAATGGCCGCCTCATGGCTGTATTCGCGCCCCGTGGCGGCACCTCCAAGGGCGGAGGGGTAACTGCGGACCAATTCGGGATCCATCTCGTGGCCGAGCACCACCACATGCGTCAGCCCCTCTGGCAGGCCAAGGGGCGCTGTGGACATGTCACGCACATCGACCCGATCCTCATAAAGCCATCGGGGATCCAGATCGGTCACGCCGCAGAGATCTGCACCAAAGAAAACTGCCGCTTTTTTGACATTGGCGCTGGCGGCGCTTGGGGTTTCAAAATGTACTTTTTCTCCAGCCACGGGCGTGTCATTGCTGATGGGGGCTTGGAAGCCTTCGCGCCTGCCGTCGGCGGCGAAACGATCTGTCATAATGTCCGAAATCAACCAACTGGCGTTGCGCAGGGCAAAATCTTTTTGCGTGAATCCGTCGCCCCGGCGGGGGATGGCTTCCATGCGATAGCTCGCAAAAAAGGCCTGTGACGCCGCACTGCGGACGGTATCGTCCCAAAATGCGCGGGAGAACACATCATTGCGTTGCGAAAATCTTTTGAATTGCGGTGTGGTTTCAATGCCAGCGGCAAGATCGTCTGGGTTTTCCATGAAAACACACTGCAAAATCACAAGCCGGATGACAAGCGTCGCAAATGAGGGCGACATGTCGCCAATGGTTGTTTTTCTACGGTCAAAGTTCATTTGGGAGAGAAGACATGAAAGTTGGATTTATTGGCTTGGGCAATGTTGGGGGCAAATTGGCGGGCAGTTTGCTGCGCAACGGCATGGATCTCAGCGTTCATGATCTTAACGATAGCTTTGTGGCAGATTTTGTGTCGCGTGGGGCCAAAGACGGGTCAAGCCCAGCGCAATTGATGCAGGACTGTGATGCCGTCATTACCTGCCTGCCCAGCCCTGCCGCCTGTGATGCGGTGGTCAGTGAGATGTTGCCGCATGTCGGGCCCGGCAAGATTTGGATGGAGATGTCAACGACAGATGCCAGTGAGGTGCAGCGGCTTGGGGCTTTGGTTTTGGCCGCGGGCGGTGAAGCGGTGGATTGCCCCGTGTCAGGCGGCTGCCATCGGGCCGACACGGGCAATATTTCTATCTATGCCGGCTGCACTCGTGCGACCTTTGACAAGGTTCTGCCAATCTTAACCCATATGGGGCGGCGCATTTTGCATGTGGGAGAGATTGGCAATTCCAGTACTTTGAAAGTGATGACCAATTACCTCGCCACAGCCAATTTGATCACGGTTTGCGAAGCACTGACCGTGATGAAAGCCGCTGGAATGGACCTTGGCATGACCTATGAGGCCATCGCGATGTCCTCTGGCACCTCCTTTGTGCATGAAACCGAAAGCCAGTTGATCCTTTCGGGATCGCGCGATGTGAATTTCACAATGGATTTGGTGCAAAAGGACATTGGCCTATTTCAAAAGATAGCCGATGATCACGGCGTGCCTTTGGAAATTTCTCCGATGATCATTGATATCATGAGCGATGGGCAAAAACGCTATGGCGTCCGTGCGCAATCGGATCGGATCATTGAGCGTCTGGAGGAGGCTACCGGATTGAGCATTCAAGCTCCTGGCTTTCCGCAAGAACTTATTGATGATGAACCCGAAGAGCGCGGCTATGAGGTGGTGGTGCGCCGCTAAGGCAAAGTTTAACCTTCCATCTTGGCGCGTTTCAAGGCAGGTAGACCGCGAGGCGCCCGCCTCAAAGGTGAAATTTGAGGAAGGCCGAAATGTCAGATTCTGTAATCGCGCGACTCAAAGCCTCGACGGTGCGTCGCGGCTTTGCCCTTTTTGTCATGATGCTGCTCGGATTTTTGCTATTATACCTGACGGCCACCATTGACGCGGGATTTGTGCATAAGGCGTTCTTGGTTGGGATTGCTGCGGCAGTGCTGTGGATGGCGCGCGCTATGCAAAGGGGCACCAAGGGCCATATTGAGCTGCGCGCCTCGGGGCTCTATTTTGAAGACGGACGCGTTTTGGCCGCGATGGATGACATTTTGCGCGTCGAGCGCGGCGTGTTCGCATTCAAACCCTCCAATGGCTTCGTTGTGACCTTGCAAAACAAGACAGAGCGGGCCTGGATCCCAGGCCTCTATTGGAAATTCGGCACGCGGGTCGGTATCGGCGGGGTGACGGCGCCGTCCGAGGCGAAATTTATGTCGGACAGTTTAGCGGTTTTGCTCGAAGAGCGCGCAGATTCTCCCTTAATGAACATGAAATTATGAGAAAATAGGCGTTTTATTTCACATGAGCCGCGGTAAGCTGAGGGCAGTATATTTCAACTGCTATTCAGGATAGGTTTCATGAAGGACGCCAACGCATCTGAGCCAAGTTTTCGCGACAGTGTAGATATAATGTTCAATCGCGCCGTGGCGCTTTTGGATTTATCGCCGGGATTGGCGGAAAAGATTAGGGTCTGTAATGCCACCTATACGGTGCGCTTTGGGGTGCGCCTGCGCGGCCAGATGACCACATTCACAGGCTACCGCGCCGTGCATTCGGAACATATGGAGCCGGTTAAAGGTGGCATTCGGTATGCGCTGGGCGTTAACCAAGATGAGGTGGAGGCGCTTGCCGCTTTGATGACCTATAAATGTGCTTTGGTCGATGCACCTTATGGCGGCTCAAAGGGCGGCCTGCGGATTGATCCTTTGGCCTATGATGAGCATGAATTAGAGCAAATCACCCGACGCTTTGCCTATGAGCTGATCAAACGTGATTTGATCCACCCGTCGCAAAACGTACCGGCTCCGGATATGGGCACGGGCGAGCGGGAAATGGCATGGATTGCTGATCAATATCAGCGGATGCATACAACGGACATCAATGCTCGGGCCTGCGTCACTGGCAAGCCGGTGAGCGGCGGCGGGATTGAAGGGCGCACGGAAGCGACTGGCCGCGGGGTGCAATATGCCTTGCAAGAGTTCTTCCGTCATCCCGAAGATCTCGCGGCGGCTGGGCTGTCAGGGGAGCTCGAGTCCAAGGCCATTATTGTGCAAGGGCTTGGCAACGTGGGGTATCACGCAGCGAAATTTTTAAGTGAGGAAGATGGTGCGCGGATCACCGGGGTGATTGAGCGGGACGGAGCGGTGCAAAACCCCGATGGCCTGGATATTGAGGCGCTCAAGACCTGGATCGCCGAACATGGCGGGGTGAAGGGGTTTGAAGGCGGCAGCTATACCGCCGACGGGGCCAGCGTTTTGGAGGCAGATTGTGATATCTTAATCCCGGCGGCCTTAGAGGGTGTTATCCACCGTGATAACGCCAATCGGGTGCAGGCGCGTTTGATCGTCGAGGCGGCGAATGGGCCAGTGACGGCCGGGGCGGATGCGATCCTGCGTGAGCGGGGCGTGGTGATTATCCCTGATATGTACGCCAACGCGGGCGGCGTGACGGTGTCTTATTTCGAATGGGTGAAAAACCTTAGCCATATTCGCTTTGGCCGCATGGAACGTCGCCGCGAGGAATCGCGCAACCAGCTTATTGTCAATGAGTTGGAGCGGTTGAGCAAATCCAGCAACGTCAATTGGCAGCTGACTCCGAATTTTAAGGAGAAATATCTGAAAGGCGCCAGCGAATTAGAATTGGTGCGCTCCGGCCTCGATGACACGATGCGCGGCGCATATAACGACATGGCAGAGGTGTGGCGGCGGCGTGCCGTTGTGCCAGATCTGCGAACAGCTGCCTATCTGGTCAGCATCCAAAAGGTCGCCGCATCGTACAAAAACAAGGGATTGTAGCTCAATTGACAGTGCCGCGACCGAAAAGGTAGGTAGCAGTTGGGGTTGCGATCATGCGCAGCTGCCTTTCGGAGATGTATAGTTGTGCGCGATTGGTTTAAAAACATACTAACCAGACATGTTGGGTTGGTGAGTTTTACGGCTGCTGTTTGTGTGTTCACTTTGGCAGCATTTCAAGCGCCTTTGCTCTCCTATGCGTTGCGGTTCAGTGATCTGCATACGGTTGAGGGCTGGGTGCAAATCTTATCGTTGCAAGTGCTGCAATTTTGCCTTTTCGCCGCCCTTGTTGGCATTCTGGCAACCATTGCGCTTTGGCTGATGAAGACGGTGGTCGCAGTGTTGTTCATCGTCAATGCGGTTGCGCTCTATTTTATGCTGACCTACGGAATTGAAATTGATCGTACCATGGTCGGGAATATCTTAAACACTGACCAACGCGAAACCGCTGAGCTCTTGCATGTGTCGCTTTTGCCTTATGTGCTGTTTCTGGGAATAATTCCGGCTGTTGTGGTCTTAGCAATCAAAGTGCAGGCTCCAAAGCGCATTTGGCGCCTTGCCTTGGCGCTTGGGGCGATTGGCGTGTTGGCCGCATGGAGCATCGTAACCTCTTTCACAATGCTTTGGTACGACCGACATGCATCGCGCATGGGCAGTAAAATTCTGCCTTGGTCCTATGTTGTAAACGTCGCGCGGCACTTCAATCGCGTCGCAATGGACAACCGCGAACAAGTTCTATTGCCCGATGCATATTTTGTGACTGCGCCCTCAGCGCCTAAAGATGTTGTGGTCTTGGTCATTGGAGAGGCCGCCCGCGCAGACCGTTTTTCCGCCCTTGGGTATGCGCGGGAGACAAACCCGTTTACTGCCCGCTACGATCTCGCGGTTTTCCCCGCCGGTCTGGCGTGTTCGACGAATACTATTTCGTCTACAGCCTGTATCTTGACCCACGAAGGGCGCCACGCATCAGCGCGTACGGTCTTTGAGCCGCTCCCAAACTACCTCAAGCGCCAAGGCATTGCGACAATTTTTCGGTCCAACAACTCTGGTCCGCCGCCGATTGATGTGGACCTGTACCAAAATCGGGCTGATATTTTGGAGGCTTGTGCGGCTGCGCCTTGTCCCGAAGGCGGATCTGATGCGCTCTTGAATTGGCAATTGGGAGATTTGATTGAACAGGCACAGAGCGCGCGTGTTTTTGTGACCCTGCACCAAACCGGCAGTCATGGCCCGGCTTATTATAGCAAATATCCGAAGGAGTTTGAGTATTTTACCCCGGTCTGTGATACAGTTCAGGTGTCGCGCTGTTCGCAAGAGGACTTGGACAACGCCTATGATAACACGATCCGCTATACGGACAGTCTGATTGCTGATTTGATCGCGCAGCTTGATGCCCTAAGCGATGTAAATGCGGCATTGATCTACGTGTCGGATCACGGTCAATCTCTGGGTGAAAACGGTTTTTATTTGCATGGTGCACCCAACGCAATTGCGCCCAAAGCGCAACGCGAAGTGCCGTTTTTTGTGTGGATGTCCGAGGGGTTTGCCCAAGCGCGCAACCTGACGCCTCAATCGATCCTTCGTCAGGAGACCCACCCCCATGACTTTCCATTTCACAGTGTCATGGGCGCCTTCGGTTTGCGCAGCGAAATATACAAACCCGAGTTTGACATATTCAACAATTATGAGCAGTAGGCAGCCTATGACATTCAAAGAACTTTTGTCCCAACCGCTAAAGGTTATCTACCGCCATACTGTGGTCATATCCATGGTGGTGTTGATCATTCTTGCGGCGACCTTCTATCCCAGCGATATGAAAAACGATTATGCAGTCTCAAAAGGTGGGCATGAGCGACCCGCGATTGTGGCGTTTGAAGATTATGGACGTCACATTAACACGCTTCTACCCTTTGTGCTCGCCCTGGTCTTGAAAGACAAAGAGGGCTGGAAGCAATTGGGCATGATAACGGTTGCCGGGATTTTGGCGTCACATGGTCCGAAGCGGCTACTCAATGATGTTGAAATCATGGGCACGCGGTTGGGTCAAAGGCCCAATTCGACCACCAGCAAACATAATATGCCATCGGGTCATTCAACGCTTGCGGGGGCTTGCGCTTATTTTGTAATGCGCCGGTACAGTATTTGGTTTGGTGTCATTGTGATCCCGGTTTTGCTACTTACAATGTACGCGCGGGTTATGTTGGACAAGCATACGATTTCTGCTACAATATCGGGTGCTGGAACTGGACTTTTGGTGGCGGCATTGTTTTCGACAAAATTGTCTGGTTTTCGCCGTCAAATAGCGCGATTCTTTGGGGTCACATGAAATCTTCGTCTTCCGCTCCAAGAGAGCCACTTTCTAAGATGTTACCGAATATCGTAACGATTTTCGGCATTTGCGTTGGGTTGACGGCGGTGCGATCTGCGCTGCAGGGCAACGTCAGCGTGGCATTGTATTTGTTGGTTCTGGCAATGATTTTGGATGCCGCCGATGGCCGGCTGGCGCGGGCTTTGAAAAGTGAGAGTAAAATTGGAGCCGAATTGGACACATTGGCCGATTTTTTCAATTTCGGGATCGCGACGCCTCTGGTGATCTATTTCACGATCTTTGTGGACTCGGATGCTGCGAGATTTGGGTGGATCGCTGTCATGATCTTTTCGATCTGCTGCGCCCTGCGCTTGGCGCGCTTTAATGTCAGCCAATCGGATGGGGCTAAATCGGTTGATTTTGTAGGAGTGCCTGCGCCCGCATTGGCCTGCTTGGGACTGTCGCCGCTGTTTTTGGTCATGGCCGGGGTGGATGTTGCTGGCCATTATGTTGAGGTGGCCATCGTCTTTGTCGTGATCTGTGCTGGTCTTGCGGTGGGCACATTTCCAACCATGTCATTGAAGGGCACAACCTTCCCCGCCTCCATGCGGTTGCCGGTGATTTTGCTGGCGGTTGCCTTTGTGATTAGCCTATTTGTTTTCCCTTGGTATACGCTTTTGTTTTCTAATGCTATTTACTTGGTGATGATCCCCGTTTATTGGTTCTCAAAACGCGCAAAAACGGCCAAAAGGACTTAAGCAATGATACCGATCAGGGCGATGCATCCTTTGATGCTGGTGGTCGTTGCTGTTGCAACGCTCTTTGCTATTTATAACCAGACGTTTTGGGGCCTATGGGCTGAAGTTTTCGAAGGCAATTATCCCAGTGGGGTGATGTTTGCGGCGGCATTCTTTTCTTTGTGTTGTGCTTTGCTCGGTGGACTGGCTTTTCGGTCGGTCCTGCGTCCGCTGATTGCGGGGCTTTTTGTGGTCTCCGCTGTGACGTCTTATTACATGGATGAGCTCGGGGTCGTGATTGACCGGGAAATGATCCAAAACGTCGTCAGCACAACCTGGACAGAAGGCAAACATCTCGTCACAACCCCCTTTGTTTTCTGGATTGCCATAGCGGGAATTGTGCCGGCACTCGT
>Ga0257114_1002961_pt1 | contig 10972 bp, 19 predicted proteins | sample SI112_10mmetaG_FD_190149 | JGI IMG/M metagenome (GOLD analysis project Ga0257114, IMG submission 190149) | Marine microbial communities from Saanich Inlet, British Columbia, Canada - SI112_10m | ecosystem: Environmental > Aquatic > Marine > Inlet | place: Canada: British Columbia | collected... | reverse complement strand
CAAAAATATAATCTGATGGTATTGGAATATAACCATTAGTAATATCATCTGCAGTTACTTGATGTTTTAGATAAACAGTTTTTGTAGCATCTGAATGATATTCTTGAAAGTATTCAATAGCTTCATCAACTCTATCTTCTAGCTGATCTTCATCTACATTTATTTCGAGTACAGGTTCCCCTAATCTACGCTTTGCATAGTCTATTAAAGTATCTCTTGAATTAGGTTTTGCCATTGTTTATTCCTGTCTTATACAGTACTATTTATAATAAAAAATAGAGCTATTATTCACCCAATAAAACAGATAATGTTAATGCTTTCAGTTCATCTGGTGTAGTTGCTGCATCTATACGAGCATCTGCTGTAATATTACGCAAAGTATCTTTCTCTGTTGCAATCGCAGGTGCGCCTGTTCCAGCTTCTAAAGCCTTCATATATGATACATCTAATGCAGCTAATCTAGGTGCACGTTCTGCACGTAGGTTATCTTTATGGATAACTTTAGCAGCTGTCATATCAACTTCAACTACATCTGAATTAAACTCCCATGCACCACGAAAGGTACGATCAGAGGGTACTGTTAAACTTGAGGCATCTTTAGAAACCCCATCGATATTAATAAATGTTGTCATGCTGCGATCTCCTCTTCAGCTTGGTTTATTTTCCACGCATTGCGGAAGCTACGATCCGATGGGATCAATTCAACAGGGACAATCTTCATGATCGTTCTGTTACCTTTATAATCACGCCAGATTGACGGACTAATATCTTTCATTACCAAATATTCTATTGCTTGTTCTTCTGTCATAGCTCCGACAGGTTCAGCATATGGATGCTCTTTAGGCTGTCCATCAGGTACACTCTGGTCACGAATGTATGTGTCAATAGGTGGTAGCACATTACCAGCTAATGCCGCCGCCATGAAGTTAGGGTCTGGTACTAACACTGAGGCTGGTGCTTCTGGATCAGCAGGGTTCTCGAACAGTACACGATACTTAGATTGCACTGGGTCTAACCTTGCTTTAGCATCTGCTAGTCTATCCCATAGATGTGCTATCATGCTAAGTCTCCTCTTGTTGTTCCCACAACTAAGGCTGTATCTTGACCTGAGTGATTAGTACCAGCTGTATATATTTCTATTGTTGAAGCTGAGCCATTTGAAGAACGTGTAGTATGAAAGGTACTGCTCCAGCAAACATGCGCACCATTATTTGCGTTTAAAGAACTAGTTAGGTTTATGTCATAATCGCCAGTACCTTGATCGTACAAACTGGACACATTCAAGCTGTTTTGTATTGCTATTGTTCCTGTACCTGTGAACATGCACCAGCATTTTTCAGACCCATTGACTACATACCCTGTTGCAACTGTATCTGTACCATCAGTGATATTTGCTGCGTTTATTGTACTCATGCTAGGTCTCCATGTACTATTACACTTGTTTCTGCGTCATCATCATCATCTGCATTATCTGTTTGGGTTACTCTTATTGGACAAGTGGAACTATTAACTGTACCGAAAGCATTACTTTTAGTAGATATGTTGTGAAAACCACTGTGTCCTGCATTACCTGTTACGGCATAGTTTGAATCACCCATGGCATTACTAAAGGAAAGTTGATGCCGCCCGTTTGCAACATCAGTGATACTTGCAACATTACTACTATCTCTGATTGTGGTTGTATCACCATTAAAATTAACCCAAGCTGCTGCAACACCTGAGACTGCACGACTAGCTGTTTCACCTGTAGCTTTTATATTTGTTACTGTGATTGTACTCATGCTAGGTCTCCGTGTACAGTTACTGACATCATTTCACTATCTACCCACGCTTGACTGTTTCCGTCTCGTGATCCTGTCCGTACCCAAGCAATATTTTGTCCAAATGTACTGCTATTACCTTCTCTACCTGTCGCTATTACAACACTTGCTCCGCCAGTATTGACTGAAGATGGGTAATTATTACTTGCCATATTAGAAGAAAAATTAGATAAATAGTCACCTGTTGCCGCATCGGTAAGACTAGACACATTAAAACTATCTCTAATAGAAATTGTTCCTGTGCCATTCATATTAACCCAACACTTTGCCGCACTCTGCTTTGTTAAGGTTATAGGGTCAGTACCATTCAATGCACTGATTGTGGTTGCTCTTATATCAGACAATTGCTAAGTTCCCTCCGGTGGCTACAGTTAGAGTGACTCCGTTAGCTACAACAAAAGGACCTGTTGCACTAGCATTCTCATCTGCAGCAATAGTTACATTAGTATTTAGCGTTTGTTCATTAACTCTAAATATATCTCTTACTTGTAATTCTGCTGCGTCTCTTGCTTTTGACATTATTGCCTCCTTTATTTAAGAAAAATGTACCATGCTTTTAATCCAGCGTTTTCATTTCCGGATGCATTAACTCTAGCCTCCTGATCCGTACCTATACGCATTTCTGGTGGTATAGTGGTTCCACTACTTAAAGTTCTGGAAACTTCAGCGAAGTTGGTAGCCTGGCCAATAGTTGTGTGAGTTAGTGCTACATAATCTGAAGCACCAACATATGACGGCACAGTACCCTGATGTGTACCACCCCCACCACTGTTCGCCAAAGCATAACTAAAGATGTGAGATCGCGATGCAGTATTACCGTGAAATAATTGTACACCTTCACATGAAGGCTGGTCAATTCCAGTATATGCTGCAACATTACGCCAACCATCCAAAGACCCACATGTAGCTATTTTAAATCCAAATTTAATTGAACTCCAATTGTACCCATAGTTGTTAGGTCTATAATACCGCATTGAACCACTAGTGTTACCGTCTTGCCTACTCCACACCTCACCCATTTCACTATCATTCCATTGTTGCATAGGACCATTCATTGACCAAGCACTACTTGCTGATAAATTCCCATATAATGATCCATAACTATTATATAAATCATTTGAAGACCCTGGTGAAGCAACCGCAGTTGTGGGCGCATTTGCATATCCGCCTTGAGCAGTTGCATAGCTAGTTGCGCTGCCATTTTCATTATATTGAGAAAATAATATCCAGCCGCCATTTGCCATATCACAGTAATATTGCCTAGCAGTACCATCTAAATTAAGCCAGTACATCCCATTTGTAGTAATTCCTAAATTGTATATATCAACAGCGGACGCAGCTGCTGCTCCAGCTGTACTACCATCCAAAGCCAATGCCATTCTTACAAAATGAGATCCATCATGAATTAGTAAAGCTTTATCAACAACATTAAAAAACATTTGACCTGCTTCTAAGGAAGAAGTAGGATCTGTATTTCCACTAGGTATTACTAATTTATTATCAAATGTTGCTACTCCAGTCGCATCAATTGCACCGTTAACTGTAATATCGTTATTAAAAGTCCCACCACTACTAGCACTTACAGTATCACCAATAGTATTGATTTGGTATGTGAGTATTTCTACTTCATCTCCAGCATTAGCAGCAACTCCTAGAACAACCGTAGAGCTGTTTGTTGCTGTGTAGTCTGACGCCAGAAGCATCAGACCATTCATAAATACTTCCAGAGCACCTGGATTATATCCAGCCGAAGGAGTAAACGTTGTTTGTCCCGCAGTAGCAGTAAACAATTGTCTGGTTAGTAGTGTACCACCACCAGCTAAGTCTGCTATATCTCTTGCTCTAGTCATTAGTTATTTCCTTATGGTGTTTCTTGTGCATCCATAGCTGTTTGGTATGCAGTCTTAACTGCGTCTGTCCAAACTGCATTACAGATAGCCTGTACTTCAGCTGATTGACCTGAGATGTCTGTGTCACCCCATGTACCATCTGCTTTAGCTGAGCATGCTAATGCGTGGCGATGGAATGATCTACTGATCTCTGTACCATCTCTAGCGATCACCGTAGCTGTACGAACTTGCACATGCTTGTAATCCCCCACGACTTCAATTTTATCTTCTACTTGTGTTTCTGTTAGTGCCATATTGGCCTCCTTTGTTTTATCGTGGCTTTATTGCCACCTGTCCAACCCAATCTCTGAGTGGGTTATGATGTTATGCCGCACGATATGTTAGACTTACAAAAAAGTAAGCATTAGTACCGCTTGTTATATCGTTATGGTTAACAGAAGCCCACCCTGTACTGCCACTTTTCCACATGCGTCCTGTAGTAGCAGAAGTGTTTACCTGCGATGCATCTGGAAACCCTCCACTAATATATCTACAAAATATACTGCCGTTAGATCCGTGATTAGTAGAGTGTGAAGTAAAAGGTAATCCATTAAACACAATGGCGTTTCCACTAGATGTGTTTGAAAAGTTACCTATTGTAAATCCGCAATATACCATATCACCTACTTTTACATAAACGCCATCACCTCCACCTATAGTGCCTGTTTCAACACCAGCAGTGAAGGTCCCCTCTTCGTAGTCGTCCAACTTATTAGCCGCCGCAGTACCGCCGAGGTAGACACCGCCTGATAGGTAAGCGTCTTTGAAGCGGTTTGTACTCCAGCCTAAATTAACAATCCCATTATTTGAAGCAAAATTTTCTTGGCAAGGAACAATTCTTTGGCCAGTCCCGCTTTCTACAAATAAAAGCCCTACAGCGTCATCTCCACTACCAGCACCATGTATACCAACAGTATTTGAAACAGTCCCAATACTACCTACAGAACCAGCAGCAGTACCTTTTTGAAAGGTAAAAAACTTGCCGTCATTTTGGCGTTGAACGTATTGACCACCCGCGTCAGAAACTTGAGTCCAAGTGTATGTACCGCCAAAAGTTACGCCATCGTTTGTCGAGTAAGGATTTGTAAATGGAGTAGTCACACCTAACATCACACGTTCTGAGCTATCAATCGTGATTGCCGTGGCGTTACCATTGTCGTCTATGCTTGGTGAGCCTGTGCCTGTTAGCCCAGAGCCATCGCCTGTAACTGTTGTTGCGGCTACTGTACCTTGAACAGTTAAGTTGCCTGTCATTGTCCCACCAGCCGCTTTAGAGACATAGTCATCTGTAGGTAAAATCTGACCTGCAAATATGTTTATGTTATCCCCAATGTTTGCACCAGAGCCAAGAACGACTGATGATCCTGTTGTAGCAGTATAGTCTGCTGGATCTAATCTAACACCGTTCATATAAACCTCTAGTTCACCTGGTTGATATGATAGTGTCTTACCACCAGCATCTGACCCAGTAAAGGTTGTTGTTGAAGCTACCGTAACGGCATACGAAAACTCTCGTCTAGCAAGCTGTCTTGTATCGTTTGGTTTTGATCCTATGTATGCCATATCTTTATCCTAATAAGTATCCATAAAAGTGGGTATCAGAGTTTATGTCTATACTACTATCGGCGTTACTGTTTAGTCCTACATGAACATAATCATTTACAGCCATAGGTAATATTACGTGAACCGATGCGTGAAGGTAGTTACCATTAGAAGATTTTAAGTCTCTAGCACCATAGGCGTCATTTTTTTTAATAGTTACATAAAAATACTGATCAGTAAAAGAATCATATCTCAGAGTACAACCAAAAAGATAATTTCCAGCTACTGGAGCTGTAAATCTACCATCTGAACTAGTAAAATGATTTCCTTGATTAATATATGTAGTGTTTATGCTTCTAAATGCTACATAACCACTTCTTGCATCGACGGAACTAACGGTGTTGTGCGTCACGGAAAAACAAGGTTGGTTTGGTGTTGTTACATAACCTGATGCGTTTATGCGCATACGCTCTGAGCCACCAGTATATAATTTAAGCGGTCCATAAGAGCCACTGCCGTAATAAGAAGCTACAAGTGAAACCCCATCAGAACCTGTGTTGCTGGGGTTAATATCCATAAATGAGCCAGAAGTTTCTGTACCTGCTACTCTTGCATTTCCACCAGACACATGGAACTTAACATCAGGTGAATCTGTCCCAATCCCTAACTTACCATCGTGAGCTAAAGTCATCTTACTTGTATGATCATCTAAGGTACCGTTACTAATATGAACCTTACCATCAGGAGTATCAGACTGATGCATAACAAAGTTATTAGTGGCGGTTGAATGATCGCCTATCTGCACTCGTTTTGTTTTTAAGTTGCTCATACTATTATCCTATTAAATGTCCGTAAAAGGCAGATTCAACATTAGATGAAAGATTTAATGTAGTACCTGAGCCCGTCTCCACTTGAGATGTAATATAATCATTAACAGCTAACTCAACAATTATGTAGTTTGCTATGTAGCTATAATCCCCACTTGTTCTTCCATTCAGCCGACCTCTGGAATGATTAAGATATGAATTATTTTTCAGTAATGATATTCTGTGGTAAGAAATAGAATTAGTATCGCTATGAACCCTTATATGAATACCTATTGCATATAGTCCAGCTACAGGAGCAGTGAATCTACCGTTACTTGCGTTATAGATGCTACCTCTGTTAAATATTGTCTGATTAAATAGAGGATAATCATTATTTGCTAATGTACTGGTGCTAACATTGGTCACCATAAACGCTGGCTGCTGAGGTGTTGTTACATAGCCTGACGGATCTATCCGCATTTTCTCGCTTCCGTTAGTTTCAAAAGCTATCTGAGACGCTTCAATCTCTAAAGGGAAATATGCATTTGTGCTTCTATTATAATTTATTAACCTTGTTGCATTTTGACTTCCATCATAAGGTGAAATTTCAAACCCATGTGCACCACCTTCCGACACAACAAACTTTTTGCTAGGGCTTGTCGTCCCAATACCAACTTTACCATTGCTGTCAACATACGCACGGGTTACCCCATCCGTCATTAGATGCATATCGTTATTTAATCCGGCTTTGATAGATGCTGACATTTGTTATACTCTATTCTGCTGCGGCAACTGTTAGTGTACCTGCTTCTATTTGTTTTAGTATTTCTGCATAGTGTCTGTTAGCAGGGTCTAAAGGTATATGTACCTCTTGACCATCTACTGTTGCTTTAATTCCTGTGTTAGTATTATCAGAGTCCATCATACCTGTAGTATACTGTGCTGATTCTATATTCATTTACTTATTCCTTTTTATTCTGCATCTGCAATTGTTAAGGTTCCAGCTTCAACTTGCTTGAGTATCTCTGTGTAGTGTCTGTTAGCTGGGTCTAGTGGGACTGACATCTCTCGTCCGTCTATTGTTGCTTGAACAGAGGTGTTTTCACCAAAGCTATCTGTATTGTATTTTACATTAATAATAATCATAACTCTGCATCCCATTCCATATAAGCAGTTGTGTTAGCCCATCCCATAAATCTTCCAGAGCTACCTTGTGTCATACCAGAAAATCCTACATTTACATAAGCGCATTGATAAGTGCCGCCACCGTTACCATCAATTAAAAACGAAGTGGAAGTTGGGTATCCTGTGTTGCGTGAATACCATCTAATTGCTCCGTTTGTTGATAAACTAGGTATTGCTCTCATTTTTACAGGGAATGTTTGTAGCACTTGTGCATCTGTTGAAGTTATACTTTCCCCAAACGTATACGAATAGTATAATTTATTTTCAGTGGCGTTGCCGTGTCGCCAATAATAACGCAAGCACTTCGCCAGTTCATCTCCGTATGACCTATGCTCGAATGGAGTTGCAGTGTCTCCGACTTCTAATTGGACTCCTGTGATTTGCCATGTATTGCCAACAGTATCGCCAAGATTTACCTGACTGTCATGTACTCTGTTGCTGTCAACATCCGTACCCCAAGTTCCATTGTAAAAAGTACCGCCTTGATATTGTGAACCAGAACAAAGCCAAAAGTTTAATCGCAAGGCCAAATTATTATCATTGGTAAATGCACCAGTGGTGTCTGGATTGAAGGTAAGAGACTTATATTCCCATACATTTGAACTGTTGATAGTATACGACATACTGTTAAGTCTAGCATTGTTGCTATCTTCAAATTCTGTGGTATACACCCCTGTCTTGTTAGACTTTACCCAGAAAGAAAGAGTAAAACTTTTAGCATCTGATGTACCTTTACCAATAGACTGTAAATCTTGCCCTTCAAAACTATATCTAAAGTGCCAAAACTCATTGCTTCCTAGAGAATTGTCAGCTGTTGTGATTTCAATCTTTGCACTATTACCAAACCCAGACGGCGCATCTGTACTCTGTGTAAATGTGGACACAAATGACCCATTAAGAGAGTTTCTAATTCTGTCCACTACAGTGTAACCTTCACCAGTGCCGTTTGGTCCTACAGTCGCACTAGTCCCACGTTGTGCCACTTGCATAGCACCATTTATAACTAGATTACGATTGCCTAACTGCCCACCATTATAGTTACCTGTGTTAGCTAAGTCTGCTGTAGTAACTTTAGTCGTTGCTGTTAGGTTAGGAGTTGTGACACCTGTAGTACCATTTATTCTTACTGACATATCATCTCCCTACACAATTGTCCACGTTGACCCATCAGGTATATTTATAGTCACATCACTATCTATATCTATCGTACCTGCTGATATAGCATTATAGTTTGATGATATTGTATAATCTGCAGTAATGTTACTATTACTTTCAATAATGCCTGTAGCAAACTTAACAGGTCCTGAAAATGTACCACCTGAAGAAGAACTAACCGCATCAACAACCGAAAAGGTTGATTGAGCAATCACTGTAACTTCATCATTTAATGACAGTCCTGTAATCGTTACAGATACACCATCAGTTGCGGTATAGTCTGTTGGTTGAAGAAGTACACCATTAACAAATACATCTACTTGACCAACAACATAGGATACAGGAAATGCTGTTTGTCCTTGTGAGGTTGTAAATGTGTATGATCTGCGTACGCCTTCTGACAGGCCCTGTCCAATGTAAGCCATTTAGCTTTCCTTATCTACTATTCTGGCGCTTCAGCTGCTGCATCAATATTTCGTTGTGCTGCTGTTTTTACCCACTCACGAGTAAATGCATCTGCGACAATTAGTTCTCTTGTTGCCGGAATTGCTACACCCTCATCTAATGCACGAGTTGTGTATAATGAAACAATTTCATCAACCGCAATACGTGCACGGTTTGTAGCTGCATTGTCAATCCAATCTTGGACACTTGCTGCTACATATTCTAAACCTTTATTCTCAGTTGCTGTGAGAGTTACTGTGATATCAACCATTTTAAAATTCTCCTATTATGGTTTTGTTGGCCAAGTGACATCATCTAAAGAAGTAGCTGAAGATGTAATGTCTCTTAGTGCTTGTCTGTATGCTGTTTGAGCATCAGTCATTGTGTGATCTGAACCAGCCCACCAATCAGTAGCTGCAATCAAACGATCACGTTCTGCTCTGAGTAGCTTCATAGGTTCTGCTGCAATTAATTCTGCTTTCTTGGCTGACACTGCAGACCAAGTTGTTCCCCAATCACTTGGATTGGATGATTCGATAGCAGATCCATTTGCATCTGCGCCAGTTACTTTGGCGAACATGCTTGTGAATTCTGCTTCTGTTGTTGGTTCGCCACGGAGTACCCACTCTGTAACACCCAACTCTGATAGTGCTGTTGATATTGTTGTCATTTTAAAAGGCCTCCTTTAGCCTGCTATTTCTATTAGTAAAATTGTTGCAGGTGCAGAGTTATCGTTTACTTTAATATCCCCACCACCTTGTGATCTCATAAACTGGGTTTTGTATGTAACCTCAGAAGTTGTATTTGGGCTATCTAAAAAGTTAAAAGATATTGAACTATTATTTGTACTATTATTATCAAATAAATAATACCCTACACCCTTTATTTCTGTAGTACCACGGAGTATCCTATATGCCATCCATGAAGATTCAACTCTTCCGTTTTGATCAATTAATATCATTATTTTACTGTTGGAACTTGTAGGTGTAATTGCACATGACAACCCCGTATCAACCCAAGTGTTGTTATCAGATACAACTACTGTAGAATAATTTGCAGTTACAACCTGCAATACCGTACCTGATGTATTAATCCCTAAGTCAGCCGCCGTTGGTGTAGTACCATTGGCTTTCTGTAGAGTATCGACTTTTATTATACTGGTCATTGTGCGATCTCCGTTACTTTTACATAAGCAATTTGTGCTGTCCCACTCCAGTTGGCAAATACAGTAGCAGCGCCACTACTTTTATAATAAGGTGAAATAATTTTTGATGTCGTTCCCCAACTCGGCACTTCTAAATATATAGTGGCGCTCATTTCAACTGAAGCTTGGGATTTATTTCTAAAATAGTCATTAGTTGATTCAAGAGCAGACCCGTCTCCTCTTAACTGAAAATAAATATAATCAGTAGACCAACCATACGAGCTGGTAAAATACTCTATATGAATTATACTATTCGAATACTTAGGAGTAAAAGTATTTCTTAGCGTACTATGAACTTCTGCGTAGGAAGTAGATGAAGTAGATACATCACCTGAAAAATTGCCTCTCACACTTTGAACTTGTACAACATGTCCAGGAATATGTACACCGTTACTGCTTGTCTTTTCGATGAGATTATCAACATATAATGTACTGCTCATTGTGCAATCTCCATTACTGTTATCGAAGACCTACTACCTGCATATTGCACCTGCATACTAGCTGAGGTTGTAAGTCTTCTTCTGAATTGAGTTCTGTAAGTCACTTCAGAAGTGGTTGATGGGCTATCTAAATAAGTTTGAGATGCAAATATGTCAAAGTGCGTTAAAGCACCATCATCATGTAAAACTTCAGTTGCCCATGTTAAAATAGGTGTATTATCTCTAGTGATACGAAGTTGCATTTGGTCAAGATACGCACCATATTTATGAACATTCTGATTAATTAAGACTAAAATTTTTGATGTAGCAAACTGTGGCGTAATCCCTGCTTGTAAGTTCGAATCTATGAAAGTCTGAGAGCCATTGTTAACTTGTGTTGTTGTACCATTATGAATAACCTGTATAACATGCCCAGGTGCATGAAGTGTCTGACCACTAGGTATTAATACTGTATCAGCATTAGCTCCACTTGTAGGACCTCGTAATG
>Ga0257114_1002953_pt1 | contig 10988 bp, 14 predicted proteins | sample SI112_10mmetaG_FD_190149 | JGI IMG/M metagenome (GOLD analysis project Ga0257114, IMG submission 190149) | Marine microbial communities from Saanich Inlet, British Columbia, Canada - SI112_10m | ecosystem: Environmental > Aquatic > Marine > Inlet | place: Canada: British Columbia | collected... | reverse complement strand
AAATCCAATGATACCAAATACGCCTTTTTTAATCTCACCGAGAAATGTAGTTCCAGCAATGAACATTGTTTGGGTATCAAGATTCACATAAATTTTAGGTTGTGACACTTCTAGTTCTGTGTTGTGCCAAATTGTCCAATCAGGAACATCATGTCCAAATTCATCAGGTAGTACGTCAAACATATTTCTAACAAACTGCTCATGGCGTTCATCATTAGTATGTACAACGAACTTAATATTTGCGGATTTAAATTGTAAGGGTTTTCTATAAACTTTTTCTGTTATCATTCTAGGAAACATTTGATCTGCAAACAAAAGATAATCATCCATATTACCAATCTTGCAATATCTTGGTCTTTCTTTACATAACTCTGAAGTTGCTTCTCCAAAAAAGTATTTGTTCTCTGGACTACGACCCGTTGGTTTTGTTGTAATGTTGATATTAGCCATTTTCTAGTCCTTTATTTTTAATATGTTCTAATTCAACAGGTTCATGCAATACATTTTGTCCTTGAGCGTATACTAAACCTGTAGCATTACCTAAAGTTCCGCGTCTTTGATATAATACTGGTCTTGACTCTAACTTTTCTATACGTCTTTGTAAATCTTCAATCTGCTTTTCAATATTAACGTCAGTGTCGGTATATGCGTTCATACTACCATCCAATCTTTTCCCATGGTACATCTTTATTGCCAAAATGACCATATACACAATTTTCCCTATACTTGTAGAAATTGAATAAATCAAATCTATCAATAATTCCTTTTGGAGTCAAATCAATTTCATTTCTAATAAATTTTTCTATTGATCTGTTGTGACCGTTACTATCAATGTATATACTAGTAGGCTCTTTTACTCCAATTGCATACGATAGTTGAATATTACACCAATCAGCCATTTCATCTGCTACAATATTCTTAGCAAGCCATCGGGCAATATATGCACCACTTCTATCTACTTTTGTAGGATCTTTTCCACTAAATGCGCCACCACCATGAGGAGCAAAACCCCCATAGGTATCAACAATGATCTTACGTCCAGTGACGCCAGCATCACCATCTGGACCACCGATAACAAAATTACCAGTGGGATTAAGATGCCATTTAGTATTTTCATCAATCAAATCTCCTAATACACTATGTGCTGATTGCTTAGATAATTTTCTTGCAATATCGCATTTGCCTTCATCATGCTGAGTACTGATAACAACTTGATCAATGCGTTTAATATTGCCATCACGCCTAGGACCATTATATTCGACACTTACTTGTACTTTTGCATCTGGACCTAAAATTTGAGATTGGCGCCTTTGTTTATTTAACTCTTTCATAATTTCATGTGAAAAATGAATAGGCGCTGGCATCATACTTTTTGTGTGATTACACGCATATCCAAACATAATGCCTTGATCGCCTGCACCAAAATCATCTGTTCCTAGTGCAATATCATCACTTTGCTCATGAATCTTATCAGTTATAATTACGTTTTTATGATGAAAACCTTCTTGCTCATAACCTATTTCTTTTATAACATTACGGACAATCTCCGCTCTTTTAAGAAAGCCGACGTTATAATTTTTTACTTCACCAGCAATAGTTACAGAATTTGTAGTAACTAACGTTTCTATCGCAACACGAGTCGTTTCATCGCCAGCATGTAGTCCTGCATCTACCAATGCGTCTGAGATTTGATCAGCAACTTTATCAGGATGACCTGCGCTAACACTTTCACTGGTAAAAATCATTTATGTCCTACCGTTTCTCTTATAATATCGTTGTGATTAAATTCTGCCCAATATAATTCAAACGCAACACCTGACTCTAGGCATTCAAACTGATGATATAGACCAGGTTTTACTTTTGTATAGCCACCTTCATATAAAATAGTTTCATCAACTAAGTCATAATCTTTCTGCCAGACAGATATCTTCATTATGCCCCTTTCGACATAAAAACCATTCCACTTGTACTCATGTAGATGTTTACTACAAACACCACCTTTATTCATAAAAATTCTATGAAATTCTAAAGCACAGTTGGCTTCCAGTAACTCAGTATTACCCCAAACTTTACCTGCTTGCATTATTTGCTCCATTCACTTGCAATAAAAATATTATCTATATTCTCTGCTATTTGCATAGAAAATTCTCTGTCGCTCATACTATATTTTAAACTTTCACTCAATGCTCGACTAAAACTAGCGCCCATATGCTCAACTCCAGAAAGTTTTCCACAGGCTTCCTGTGTCGTATATCCACCACTTAATGCAACAATTCTTTCAACTGAATTGTAATCATAAAGCTTTTTATACCTTGTCTTATTAGTTGGAATAGTAAGTTTTAAAATAAGCTTACCTTCAAAATCACGGCATCTATTTTGTAACTGACTCTCCAATTCAATTTCATATGAATCTTTATTCATAATATCAATAGGAACTTCTGGTTCTACTATCGGTATAAGACCTGCGTTTGCAATTCTTTGAGCAAAAATAAATTGTTGATCTAATATAGAACTAATGTTCCACATATCTTTTACAATGCTTCGCATTTTCGTGCCAACACATCCGTGTTGTAATGCAAATCGAATCATTCCATCAAGATCAAAAACTTTTAAAGTACCTTCTGGTGTATTGCCACTATCAACTTTTAGAATAGCGTCAATATTCTTATCATTTAAATTTTTTACTAATCCTCTTTCAACTGAGTCTTTATAGAGAATAGCATGACTAATCTTATCTTTTGTAAAGTTAGGATCAGATACCATCCGCAATCGAAATTGATTTACTTTTTCCATCTTATCAGTTTCAGTCCACTCTTGACCATAATTATCTAAAACACCACCAGCACTACCACCGGAGTTATCCATTGCTGCAATAAAAGTCATTCAAATCTCCTTATACATTTCTATATGCGTATTCTATGGCTCTATCGGCTTCCACATTTAGCGGTCGCTTTTCATATCTTCTAGAACTTTCATTATCTAATTCTCTAACCAATTGTTCTATCTCAAATGCAGTTATAGGATACTCTTTCTTGATAGCGTTCATAGCAGTAGAAACCATAATCTTATAGATCATTGCATATCTTCCACTGTTATCTATGCCTGAAATATCGAACCATTCTTTAACATGCTTTTTATTAACAAACGGACAATCTCTATATCCACTCCAACGATAGCTGGTATTTGTTTGTTTATCTTTTCTGTACTGTATTAGTTTTTCAACAGTATGTTTAGGCAGTCTATCTAAAAATGTACTACCCACTTTTTCTTTATATGGGTGCTTTGCTATTAATTTGTCAGGATCAATATCATTGCCAGTATTACTGAATATGAAGTTGTGAGAATTAGCATAATTAGCAGGTATGTAATACATTCTAGATAAGTCTTTAGTCTGACCATCTCCGATTTCACCGAGTTCTTTGTTGAGAGCAAACCAAAAGTGTCTGATTTTAATAGCTTCAACCTCTGTAGTGAGTGGAAATACAAGTCTAAATTTTGGGTGATTAATCTTACTACTAGCAGTACTATAACAAATGTAAGTAAAATTACCAAACCTAGAATGTAATTCACTTTCTAGATTTCCTTGAAATTCATGATCATCAACATCAACAGCAGCCCAAGATCCCCAAGAATCAACAGCTTTGTTTGACCTAGTTGTGTCAGGTAGATAAGTAGCCGGGGATATAAGTTGTGCATCATGTTTGCCTTCTTTTTGTATCTCTGATAATTTATATAAAAAATTACTAAAGCTTTCCCACCGCAAGAAATTCATCCTGCGGTGGGTTTTGTTGTCATACAGATTTTTAAATATAGTAAGACTATACACTTATAAATCCGCTTCCTTTACAAAGATGCCATCAATCATTCGACCTTTACGATCTTTAATATCATTATAAGCAACTGTTAAACACTCATTCATAGTAATATTATTACGCTTCATAATATTGATCATTACAACCATCATATCGCCTAGATCATCCCGAATATCATTGCCCTTACATACACTATCAGACAACTCTCCCAACTCTTGCATCAACTTCAAAACTTGGTCTTTGTCACTTGATCCATCAATCAAATTACGATTTTCATGCCAATCACCAATCTTATTGATTAGTGCCATCACAGGAAATTCGTGCGTTTTGATTTTTTTAGTTTCCATAATGTATCCTTTATTTTTATGTATATACGATTATATCTGATTATATACGATTATATCTGATTTGTCAATGAATATTGCCCAAAAGACCTTAATTAACTAAATCTATAGATTGATTGGCTGTCATTCCAGTCTCTGAGGCCCGATTATTCCAGAAAATTGATTTATATTGATCACAGTCCATTGTACCCATATCACTATTATATTTTTTTCTCACCATTGCAAAATTACCATACTCAGTTAGACCACCTTTACTATGAGCAATCTTGTGGGCTGCTTCAGCATCTGGCATCAGTAAAGCCTCTCCATCAATATAGCATTTGTAATTTTGATCACTCAACTTGCTATCTTGTTCTGAATGACTGAAACATCTAGTAGGATCTTTCCAGACAATAAGTTTATCAATATTATTTTTCCAAAATTCATGACCTCTAATCATCTCAACAAGGTAGCGTTGCTTTTTCTCATTATCAAGGCAGCGCGAATAATCTCTGTAAATTTGAGATTTTGTAAGTTCGGCAGATTCAAAAGATAATGTTACAACTTCCTTATATTTTTTATTTGCATCATTGTAATAGTCATTGTTTACCGTATTAAGAACTTGATAAAATTCCGCAGAATTAATTGGCTCTAGTAAAGAACCATAATCTTGATAATGAGCAACATATAAGGTCAATAAAAGCTGCATTTTATATTCTGGCATTTCACCACGAGATACGCCTTTATTGGCTTTCGCCATTTCATACAAAAAGTCAAAATATTTATCTACCTTTTCTGTTAAAGATTTTACTTTATGTTCGTTCAAACCTTTATCATTATACATTTCTTCCAAACAACTGGTCTTTCTATTACAGAGTTTTATGCCTTTATAAAAGACCCAATATGCCTGAGCAACATACTCCTCAAGTTCTAATCTTTTATTAGTCTTTTTCAGCCACTTATATTTTTCATCACAACGCTTTAATTCAAATAAATCATGTGGATTTGACATTTTTCCACCATACGTATCAAACGGTAAGCGGACTTTCTCACGAACAGAATTAGCAATTGGAATATTGCCATAAGAGTTTAGTGTTTCCATCTGATTCGGAGGAGTTGTTTTATTTAAGGTTCGCCAAACTTTACCTTTCATTTCATTAGTCATTGGACCATATAAAGTAAAATTCAACGTAAATTGTAGAAAAGTTTCGCGTTCATCTTCAGTTAAGTCAGAATAATATTTACCTCTAACTTTGAATTTATTGTTTTTAAAATCTCTAATTGCCCTCTTACGGTGACCACCATCAAGTGATTCCCATGCCCATTGACTTTTTTCATGCTTAACATTTACTAATGTGATAGTGCCAAGGTCAATATTCATATATAGCATTGAATCTATTATATTTACAGATTTAGCATTATCTGCTTTAATATAAACGGAAGGTCTCTGCCCAATTGGATTGCAATCAGTGTCTTGTAGAAGCCCTGTTGCACTCAAAAATTCTTCTATTGACTCTGAATACGTTGTACGATATAAACGCCCAGTTTCATCACTTTCACTTTTTTTATTCGGACGTTTTTTCATAGGTGTCCGTATAGGTCCGTTTGGCATACAGTTCATGATTTTCTCTTTTCATATAATTTGCATGATTCTATTTACTCTTACATATTAGCATAACCATGCTTCATTGTCAACCAAAAAAATCTTCTAATGTTGCTTTTTCTTCAATTGACCAACCAACAGCATCTAAGATAGGTTCAATTGGATCAACAAAAGTCTTAGCAAATTGGGTATCATAATCGACATATCTTGACAGATTCATCTCCGGTGGAATATAGTCTGGAAATGAAATGACATTTTCACGAATAGGATTAGGTAGTTTCAGATATGTGAATAATATTTTTTCGCCGTTCTGAATTTCTGTATATTTCTTTTCAAGGGCTTTGTCTTTTACTTGATGATTATACAGGAGAGCACCACGAACATGAATGGGTGTGCCTTTCTTATAAATCATCTTACGATCACTATACTTTTTAACTTCACTACAACCTCGAGGAAAAGCTACCGCCTCTGCAGGTAAGCTTTTAAATTCTGTCTTAAAATCATTAATAAATTTTCTGGTTTCAATCTCACTACCAGAGATAATAATTTTAAACACTTGCATAAACTTATCACGAACCACCTGAGGTGTAGAAGATTTGATAGCTTCAATACCCATGATTTTTAGTTTTGGTTCTTTATATTGAACACCTTCATTATTGTGGACATTTAGAATATAACGTTTCTTTGCCATCCAGATACCACGATCTGCAATCGCTTCACGTTCCATAACCATACGATTTGTGTATGCATTCATTTGATTAAACAATTCATCATACGCTTCTTTAAGAACTTTTTCAAAATGTTCTGCACAAATCTTATCAAGTGCCTTTACAGGATCTTTTGGTTTCAATTGATTTACAAGTGGACCAAAATTAATATAAAGTGAATCTGTATCGATAGCTAGAACATAATCGATATCTTTGGTTTTTAGAATTTTATTCATTTCTTTATTGATGGCGCGTTCAGCCCATTGAATTGCCAGCTGACCAGATAATGTGATACCTTCAGCAACCCGTTGGTCAAAGTATCGAAAGTGTTGATTGCCAATTGCACCATAAAGAGAATTCAATAGAATTTTAATTGCCATTTGTCTGTTTTCAAGTTGATTGATTTCTCGGACAACAGCATCACTAGAGTCTGTCTGTTGTTTTTGAATAGCAGCAAGCATGCCATTCTTGGCAGTTTTTCTATCTAACATATAATCAGCAATCAATTTTGGTAGAATACCCTGTCTGTCTTTAGCAAACGTGGCACCGTTTGCAGCAATAGAAACATCATTACGAATTTTTGGTGTATTATTCATATAGTGATCAACGCCACCTTGATGCATATCATCAGGATCTACAATCAAGGTTTCTGGCGACATATTGTATTGAACAATCAAGTTCGGATAAAGAGAATTCAAATCAAAAGAAACTACCCAGTCATGACCACCTACATGAGGATCTTTTACATATCCACCGGGATATGGAGTCTTTCTCGTATCTTCTTTAGGAGGTACTGCAATCTTCTGTTGATTTAATTCACGATGGATAATAGAATCCCATATAGCAGTCGTACCAAGTGTTGCATCATAATTCACACCGCCACGATATGCCATAGTAAGTGCAAGAGTAATCAAGTCCATCTTTTCGTCTATCTTGTCTACCAAATAAACGTCTTTGATATTATAATCAATAAACTTTTGATGGTCATTTTTATACAGTGTATGTAAATTACCGTGTTCTTCATATGACAATTTCTTTTCACCGAGGACAACATTTGCAATGTGATCTAACTTGTAAGATGCTTGGTTGCCATAAGAGTAGCCGAACTTCTTAAAAAGGTCAAGATAGTCTAGCTGAGATATGCCAGTGATTTCATAGCTTTTATTTACACGACCAGCAATAGTAACTTTTCTTTCACTGATAAGACCCCACGGCGAAAACTTATTAGCAGCTTCAGTACCAGCCAACTTTGTTACTCTGTTAATTAGATATGGCATATCAAAGTTTTTGATATACCAGCCAGTAATTACATCTGGCGTATTCTTTTTCCAATACTCAATAAACTTAGCCAGCAATTCAACTTCAGTTTCACATTTACGATATTGAACTAATAGATTTTGATTCTCACGAACATCAGCATCATATTCACCAAGACCCCAAACATGATAGATTTCGCTCTTAGAACTTTTCAAACAAATTGAAATAACTGGATAGTCTGCAGTATCTGGTTCTGGAAAGCCATCATCGGATGCAACTTCAATATCAAGATTTGCGACATTCACGGTTTTTCTATCAAATGAAATATCTTTAGGAAATGCACTAGCAATAAATTGTTGAACATAATTGGTATTGCCATATATTTTCACATTGTCCATATCTTTGTATTGTTCAAGCCACTCTTTAGCGGCTCTCATACTTTCAAATTCAACAGGCTGTAATGCCAAATTATCTAACGATTTCCATACAGCACTACTACTTTTACTACGAACATATAGTGTAGGTTTAAATTTTATTCTTTTTTCTATGCGAATACCGTGGTCATTATAACCACGGTATAAGAGTGAATTGCCATATCGTGCTACGTTTGTATAAAATGCTTTCAATAATCTATCTCCATAATTAGTCTACATTATAACACATATATTACACGTTGTCTAGTCTTTCTTTGACACAAAAGAGTACATTTCTTTAGCTTTTGCCATCAAATCTTCCGTAGAATAAATTTGGTATGCTTCTTTAACTTCATCCATTGTCTTTTGACCTTGCTCATACATATCATTTGCAAGTTGAATATTCATAGTCCATTGTTGGTCCATATAGTCTTTTGCCATCGCTAACATATCAGCGCGAATTTCAAAGGGATTTTTATGTGTCATTGTGTGTTCCTATCTTAAATTTAATTATGTTCGCCATTTTTCTGGCGTCCGTTATATCCATCGATTCTATTGAAAACTTTAGGATTGCGCTTCGCTGTCTCAAAAGTTCCGACAGTGATTACGATAGCTGCAAGTAAGAGCGTGTGAGCAATTGCATTAATTCCCCAAAAGACAATACTGCCCATATACATGGAACATACAGATACCCACATCCATGCAAGAATTTGCATGATTAAATGTCTAACTTGTAAGTTTGGTATATTTTTTAATGGATTGATATTCGCATCCATTACGCTGTTCCAAGCATCATTAATATATTCTTTCATTATATTCTCCATAACTGTGTTATGATTAATAAAACCATCTTTTATTAATCATAGCTGTGTGTAGTGTGTGATAAGGGCATTTCTGCCCCCATCTTTATTAATATACACTCCGATTACTATTAAAGCCACCGGTCAAGTTTCGTTGTTCCCAGCGTTTCATTCTATATTCTAGATCAACCCGATCTTTTGATTCAGAGAGGTATTCATCTCTTAATTGTAGTTCGGTCTTGGGCATCATTGTAGAAAAGAATGTAAGAATGCGACCAATCATCGAACGCCTCCGCCATTGATTTGGTCAATTTTACCTTCTCTAACACACCTATGCACCCAATAAAAAGATTCATTACGATATTCTGTCGCATGTAACATTACCGCGATTTCATAATATGCTTTTTCTTGTCTAGCGTTGATGATTGATGTACCAATAGTAGAAAGTGTATTTCCTATTGCTGATACAAGATTACTTAAACCTCTCATTAAGAAGTTGTCTGTCATTGCTGCTGTTATTGCTGTCATTGAGTCTTTCCTCGTTTTTTCCAATTGAAATTTTACGAGGACGCATTTCTTCTGGTATTTCATACTTCAATTCTACTGCAAGTATGCCATCCTGAATATCTGCTCCGTTTACTTGAACGTGTTCAGACAATCGAAAAGTACGTTTAAACTTCTTGGTACTAATACCTCGATGAATAAAATCTCTTCCTTTGCTAACGTGTTCTCCAGTTATCATCAAAGTTCTATCTTTAACTTCTATTGATAATTCATCTTTTGAAAAGCCTGCAACTGCAAGTTCAATAAGATATTCATGCTCACTGGCTTTAATAATATTGTGAGGTGGATAGTGGTCAGATGCATGACGAACGGTGTGTTCCATTTCGTTAAACAAATGATCGAATCCTACAAAAGATGATCGTGGAAATAGTGTTTGAATGCCTGTCATTTTGGGTTCTCCTCTTCCAAGCAAGAATGTTCTGGGACCAGATTATTCTGCATCCCGCCGTCTTTGGACAACCTCTACAAGTTGTCTCTGTAGTATATATGTATTATTATAGTCTATTTCAAGAGCAATGTCAAGATTTATTTAAAATTTTATTCGCATATTAGCGTTTATTCTACTAATCTCTTTTGCCAAATCTTGATTTCTGTCGTGCATCTCAATCTCTTTGCCAAGTAGTCTTTCTATCTGAGTTTCAATTTTGTCCCATTCAAATTTAGGTCCATTGCCCATGTTGTTATATATATCATGTGTCATATGTACTTGAAATATTTTATAATTATTTACAATTACTTCATCCCATTGACCTGATGGCATGTTATCTTCATTATAGTGTTTTTGCATTTTTCTAGCAAGAGATTTTGCATTTTTTCTATATGTTTTTGTTGCAGCTTCAATATAGCCTTTAATAATGCCAGCCATTTCTTTTTCCCTGTCAGAAAAACGTAAGTGTTCAGGAATGCCTTGCCATAGGTCAATCATATCTTCGTCATTATCTCTAGGTAATTTATCCCAAACTCTTTCAATAGCACTTATCACATATTTTTCCATATCTGCAGGCATACTACCTAAGTCGGACATATCAACAGGGTTGCCGCTAAACTTATCAAAGTATTCATCTGCTAATGCGAGTTCATACATTTCAAACCAACGCCGTCCGGACATATCTGGCGAAGATCCAATATCTCCAGAAAATGATCCTAATAGATCAGCCTCTAATTGATATATAACTTGAGGTCCCACTGTGGCAACACCTTTGCCAAGATTATTAGCAGACATATTCAAAAACGCAGAGATACCTCGTTTCTTTTTTTGACCTTTAAACATATTTTTATAAAGATTCATACTAGCTACATGCCAACAAGTTATTCTTGGAGGAGTAGGAGTTATCTCTTTAATCTGTGCTGCAGACATGGGCATCCAGAAATTTGCAATACCCTCATGTTCATCAGATGGATGTACATCAAAAAGTTTTTGAGATAAACTACTTTTATTGAATAATTCTGATAAGTAAGATTTAAAATTTTGCATCTATTTCATTATTTCCTTTTTAAAACATACAACAC
>Ga0257114_1002951_pt1 | contig 10994 bp, 6 predicted proteins | sample SI112_10mmetaG_FD_190149 | JGI IMG/M metagenome (GOLD analysis project Ga0257114, IMG submission 190149) | Marine microbial communities from Saanich Inlet, British Columbia, Canada - SI112_10m | ecosystem: Environmental > Aquatic > Marine > Inlet | place: Canada: British Columbia | collected... | reverse complement strand
AAGGGTTCTTTATTGTTATTGATCAGGTAGTAATAAGTCCCCAGATAGGGAGCTATCTGAAGAAGTTCAGGTTGCTCTGCACGGTAAACCGGAATTTTGTCCAGGGCCACTTCATTGGTGAAATGAATTTGTTCATCACGGAACATTCTTTCTTCAGTCACTATATTTTCTGTGGGATAAAAAACGATAGCATTGAGTTTAATCTCGTCCGCATCCCAGTAATACTCTGATTTCTCAACTCTGATGTGGGAATTAATCTGCCATTCAGTTAGCGTGAATGCGCCATTGGTAACGATATTGTCCTCCCGGGACCACTGGGAAAATCTATCGGTGGGCGCGCCAAAAGCGAGGACGGTGGCAGGATGAACAGGATAAGTACTGTAGTGATCGAATAACTGCAAAATAAAGGGAGTCGGTTCGCGTAAAGTTACTTCCAGGGTACGTTCATCAAGCGCTTTCACCCCGACATCACTAAAATCATCAAGTTCACCAATAGCAAATCCTTCTGCATTTAGAATTGGAAAAAACATGTAATTGTAAAGACTGCCAAGTTCAGGAGTAAGTGCCCTTTCCCATGACCAGCGAAAATCCTCGGCGGTGACAAGGTCACCATTACTCCAACGGGCATTCTCTCTGAGGTGGAAGGTGTAAATTTTTCCATCATTACTGATATCCCAACTCTCGGCTACTCCAGGCTCTGGTTCCAGGGTATAGGGATTTTTTGTCACCAGGCCCTCAAACAGAGCCCCGATAATATGATGCTCTGGCACTCCGGTAACAATATGGGGATCAAGGCCTTGTGGCTCAGTGCCATTACCAAAGTGTAAAACACCCTCAGCGTTACCTGTTGCTACCCGGCTTGAATCTGCTCCACCACCACAAGCAACAAGGAAAAAGGAAAGTAATAGTAATCCGCATATTCGGAATCGATGACTCATCATGATGTACATGCTCTACATTAATTAATCTGATTTTAGTAAACTGATTAGTGCGAGTTAAACCCTGTTGAAAAGCTGTCTGACCTTCGCTTTCCACTCAAACAGAATAAACGGCGAATCTTATTAAGTCCACCAGGAATGACCAGGTTTTGAGCACTGTTCAGTTAATTGCTTGATGTATAAAAAAACCTGATTCCAAACGAAACCAGGTTTAACTAAATATTACTTTAAATTCATTATCGGCTTATCTCTGCCCTTTCCTGCATACCTAAAACAAGAGCCTCAAGATCCGCATTGGATGATTGTTGGGAAATGAAAGATTTGAGGCTATCCAGTTCAGCATCTTCAAAATCATCCACGGAGCCTTCTTCAACATTTTGCAATTCAACGACAACATAACCGCCGGAACTTAACTCAAAGCCATCAATAATAGGAGAGCCTTCTACCGGGGCAGGCATATTAAATACATTTTGCACAAGCTCTGGTGGCAAAGATTGATCAGAGCGCTCAAGAGAATTCAATTGATTCCAGCTTAAATTCTGTAACTCAAGCAAGCTGTCAATATTTTGCCCGTTTTGATAATTGGTTTTAATGGTTTCACCAAGCTCAAGAGTTTGTGCATTGATTTTCTCAAATTGCAGAAGCACCTGAATTTCACTACGCACATCTTCAAGAGGCTGGAGTTGAGGCTGATTATGCTCCAGTACTCTTATGGTGACGTTACGTGAAGGAGTAATAGCAATAAGATCACTATTTAAGCCATCAATTAAGATTTGTGGACTGAAAGCCGAGTTAATTACATCGGTATTTGCAGCAATACCGGTGCCACCACTTCGACCGAATAAGTCAGTAGTCTGGATTTCAAGCCCCATAATTTCAGCGGGGTCTGTAAGGTCAAATGATTCAAATGCGAGATTACCCAGTTCTACAGCACGCTCCAGGAAGATAATATCTACCTCCGCTGATTTAAGATCACGTTCAAGCCGGTCTCTGCTCTCTTCAAAGGACTCTATTGAGGATTCACTTTGCTCAGTCAGTTTAATGACATGAACACCAAATTCAGAACGTACGGGATCAGACACTTCACCCACTTGCAAAGCCAGCAGCGCTTGCTCAAAAGGTTCTACAAAGTTATCACCGGAGGTATAGCCGACATCACCACCTTCTTCTGCAGAACCAATGTCATCGGAATACTCCAGAGCAAGTGTTTCAAAGCTTTCACCATTATCTATTCTGCCTTTTAGCTCACCTGCAAGAGAAAGCGCTTCAGTAAAGCCACCCTCATCGAAAGCCTCTAGAAGAATATGCGAGGCTCTACGCTCAATTTGTGACTGATACTCGATCTGTTCCTCGTCATAACGCTGGCGAATCTGCTCTTGCGTAACGGAAACTTCATCGAAAATATCATCTTTATCAATTTCGATATATTCCAGGGAAACTTGTTCTTCCTGCATAAACTGACTTTCATTAGCCTCGTAATATTCGGCAATTTCTTCATCAGTAATTTCTATATTGCCAAACTGACTTTGAAGATTTACCAGGATATAGCGAAAATCTCGAGTTTGATTAATCAATTTTGCTATATGCTCGATTTCAGTTTTAGTGACGAAACCAGAAAGCCCATAGGCAAATGACGTCTGACTGATAAGCCCTTGTGATGACAAGGCAGCACGATAAGAATTTGGTGTGTAACCCATGCTGTTGATGAGTACTTGTGCCCTTTCGCCATTAAAAACGCCGTCAATCTGAAAATCAGGTGTTTGAGCGATCCCTCTATCAATGGCTCTGGAAGAAATAACCATTCCTGAGCTCTCTGCATACTGAAGCATTAACTCTCTTTGAATGAGCTCATTCAGTGCAGACTCCCTGACCAGTTCCTCATTAATGCTGGACAAATCTGCATCAGGGCCAAGGGATTCAATAAGTTCCTGTATTCGAACCTGAGCATTATTTTCAACGGCTAATTCATCAATGTCTACGCCATTTACAGAAACAACGGGAGTCCCATTAATAACGGTAGAGACTATTGAACTCGCACCCCAGGCACCAAATATCACAATAATAAACCAGACAAAAATCTTGGCGCCTATACCCTGAGAGTTATCACGAATTTTTTGTAGCATTTCCTAAATCCAGAATTATTAAATAATAGCGTTAAAGTTAGATCAAAATTGAAACTGATATGAGCCAGTTAAAGCAAGACCGAGATGATCCAGCTCTTGCAAAACCATTTACTACTAAAAACAGAAGGCGCATCAATGATGCGCCCTCTAGGTAACTATACCTGTAGTTAACTCCCTTCTTACTCATTGTACTAAGTACTAAATTTAAATTGTACTAATTGCAATCAGTCAATTAAAAAAGAGAGTTAGAAAAATCAGGAGTTTACTGAGTCTTTAAGTCCTTTACCGGCTTTGAACGATGGAACTCGAGCAGCCTTAATTTGAATAGGAGCACCCGTTTGTGGGTTACGACCAGTACGAGCTGGACGGTCTTTTATGTTAAAAGAACCGAATCCTACCAGCGCGACTGAATTGCCTGATTTCAATGATGAAGTGATTGCATCTGTCATCGCATCAATTGCACGAGCAGCAGCAGCTTTTGGTAAATCGGCAGTTTCAGCAACAGCGTCTATTAATTCTGATTTGTTCACGTTAGCCCCTTATTATCATTTTAGATTTAAGTTGTTGTGGAGTATTTTACTACTTTAATTGAAAGCAATTAGTCAGTCTTTAAATCAGTTAACTTTATACCAACTGTATCAAGAACATGTCAAGGAATACGAGGTTTTCTAATGAGTATTTATAGATTTTTTTCGTTTATCTTTGACTGTGTTCTCAGTTGTTTTTGAAGAACCTTTTTCAAGTGCTTGAGTTTTATTATCTTCCGCTGGTTCTGGCATAAACGTCAAGGCAATTTCCAAAACTTCATCAATCCACTTAACTGCTTTGATTTCGAGATCAGCTTTTATGTTATCTGGTATTTCCTTGAGGTCTCTTTCATTTTCTTTTGGAATAATTACTGTTTTTATATCGCCACGATGTGCTGCCAGTAATTTTTCCTTAAGACCGCCAATGGGAAGCACCTGTCCTCTTAAGGTAATCTCACCGGTCATGGCAACATCCTTTCTCACTGGAATGCCGGTGAGCACAGAAACCAGGGCTGTACACATTCCAACACCGGCACTGGGGCCATCTTTAGGTGTCGCACCCTCAGGCACGTGAACATGTAAATCATTGTTTTCATGAAAGTTTTCTTTCAATCCAAGGGTTGCTGCGCGGCTTCTCACTACGGTCAAGGCTGCCTGGATAGACTCCTGCATGACGTCGCCCAGCGAGCCTGTCATGGTAGTCTTTCCCTTACCTTTGGTGGCTACAGCTTCAATAGTCAGCAGTTCCCCGCCTACCTGAGTCCATGCCAAGCCATTTACCTGACCAACAGCATCCTCTTCTTCCGCTCTTCCGAAGTCATACTTCTGCACACCTACATATTTTTCCAGGTCAGCTTCGCTTACTTTTAGTTTCCTGGATTTATTATCCAGCGCATGCTCCTTAACAATTTTTCTACAAATTTTTGCAATTTCCCTTTCCAGGCCACGTACACCCGCTTCACGTGTGTAGTGCCGGATCAAATGCACAATTGCCATATCCGATATGCTGACCTCATCTTCTCGAAGGCCATTGTTTACTTTTTGTTTTGGGACCAGATAACGGCTTGCTATATTAAGTTTTTCATCTTCTGTATAACCCGGCAAACGAATCACTTCCATCCTGTCCAGAAGCGGTTCGGGAATATTCATGGAATTTGATGTACAAATAAACAGCACATCACTCAAATCGTAATCCACTTCCAGATAGTGATCATTGAAACTATGATTCTGTTCAGGGTCGAGCACTTCCAGTAATGCTGAGGCCGGATCACCGCGATGATCCATGCCCATTTTGTCTACTTCATCAAGTAGAACCAATGGGTTGCGAACACCGACTTTTGCCATTTTTTGTACAACTTTGCCAGGAAGTGAACCAATATAGGTTCTGCGATGACCGCGAATCTCAGCTTCATCCCTGACACCACCGAGCGCCATGCGGACAAACTTTCGACCTGTGGCTCTGGCCACAGATTCACCTAACGAGGTCTTACCTACTCCAGGAGGACCCACCAGGCAAAGAATTGGCCCTTTAAGTTTTTTCACTCTTTTTTGAACAGCAAGATATTCTACAATCCTTTCTTTCACTTCCTTCAAACCATAATGGTCATGATCAAGAATTTCTTCTGCTTTACTCAGATCGGTACGGATCTTGGATTTTTTCTTCCAGGGAACATTGATCATCCAGTCGAGATATGTCCGCACAACAGATGCTTCAGAAGACATGGGTGACATCATTTTAAGCTTGTGTAGCTCAGCGCTCGCCTTTTCCTTGGCTTCCTTTGGCATTCCCGCTTCTTCAATCTTGCTTTTTAATTCTTCAGCCTCATTGGGCACGTCATCAAGCTCCCCCATTTCCTTCTGGATAGCTTTCATTTGCTCATTGAGATAATACTCTCGCTGACTTTTTTCCATCTGCTTTTTGACGCGACCACGAATACGTTTTTCCACCTGGAAGATGTCAATTTCTGCTTCAATCAGCGACATAAGGTGTTCAATCCGAGGTTTAAGATTAGCTAATTCCAGGACGTTCTGTTTCTCCTGCAACTGCAATGACATGTGGGTCGCTATCGTATCAACCAGACGACTGGGCTCATCTATACTGGTGATGGAGGTTAGTACTTCCGGAGAAATTTTCTTACTCAATTGAACGTATTGATCAAACTGGGAAAGTAGTGAGCGGACCAGTATTTCAGTGTCCTTTTCTTCAATAGTGCTGCCATTCAGACTGGTGGTTTCAGCAGTGTAATAGTCTCCATCCATGACCAGGTTCTTGATCTGTACCCGTTCCACGCCTTCTACCAGGACTTTCACTGTGCCGTCATTGACATGCATTAACTGCAGCACGGAAGCTACGGTCCCAATAGTGAACACATCTTCCCTGCCAGGTTCGTCATCGGAGTGTTGCTTTTGTGCCGCCAGGACAACTTTCTTATCCCCTGCCATCGCCGCTTTCAAAGCTTTGATAGATTTTTCCCGTGCGACAAACAAAGGGTGGACAATCTGAGGGTAGACCACTACACCTCTCAAAGGGAGAAAGGGCAAAATGTTGGAGGGGCTTAAAGTGTCCTGATTTTCCATAAGTTGTATCAAACCTGTTGCATAAAATGATTGTCACATTGAATTACAAATTCATCCTGTTTACCAGTGAATGGCAGGAAATGCTTGCGATAATGTGAAGTAAAGTCAGCATCTGTCTGCCAACTGGCACTACTGATCTGAAATAAATGCCTGTAACTGGCAATAGGCAGTAGCCGCCGTTCTTGTACCCATAGATCTATGGGCATATTTGATTAATTCAAGCCGGATCTTTGCTCGAAGTCTTGCCTTGAATTGACTCTCCGGTTTCATACATCAGCAAAGGCTCTGATTCACCCTTGATAACAGCCTCATCAATGACCACTTTAGTAACACCTTCCTGAGACGGGATGTTGTACATGGTATCCAGCAGAACAGATTCCATAATAGAGCGCAAACCTCTGGCTCCGGTTTTCCTTTCCTGCGCTTTTTGGGCAATAGCGCTCAGGGCATCATCCCGAAACTGAATTTCCACACCTTCCATTTCAAACAGCTTGCTATATTGTTTGGTCAGGGAGTTTTTGGGTTCCTTCAAAATTTTGACTAATGCTTCTTGATCCAATTCATTAAGCGTTGCAATCATTGGCAAACGACCAACAAACTCAGGAATCAATCCATATTTAACCAGATCTTCGGGTTCCACATCCTTCAGAGTTTCGCCGACTTTCTTTTCTGCTTCAGGACTACGCAGTACAGCTGCGAAACCAATACCGCTTTTATCAGATCTGTCGCGAATAATCTTATCAAGACCAGCAAAAGCACCACCGCATATAAAGAGGATATTGGATGTATCTACCTGCAAAAATTCCTGCTGGGGATGTTTGCGTCCACCTTGAGGAGGTACCGATGCTACCGTTCCTTCTATCAGCTTGAGCAGAGCCTGTTGAACACCTTCACCTGATACATCACGTGTAATCGAAGGGTTATCGGATTTTCTGGAAATCTTGTCAATTTCGTCGATGTATACAATACCGACTTGGGCCTTTTCGACATCATAATCACATTTCTGCAGGAGCTTCTGGATTATATTTTCGACATCTTCCCCTACATACCCTGCCTCGGTAAGCGTAGTGGCATCAGCAATAGTAAAGGGAACATCAAGCAAGCGCGCCAGGGTTTCTGCTAGCAAAGTCTTTCCGGTCCCTGTTGGACCAATAATCAGGATATTACTTTTGCTGAGCTCTACTTCTGAATTTTTTTCTTCGAAATTAAGGCGCTTGTAATGATTGTACACAGCCACTGACAAGGTCTTTTTTGCCTTATCCTGACCGATCACATACTCATCAAGGGTATCTCGAATTTCTTCCGGTGTGGGTAATTTTCGATCTTCCTGATCTACAGTTTTTTCCTGAATCTCCTCCCGGATTATATCGTTACAGAGATCGACACATTCGTCACAGACAAAAACAGAAGGTCCGGCAATAAGCTTTCTGACTTCATGCTGGCTTTTGCCGCAAAAAGAGCAATAAAGCAGTTTTCCGCCTTCATCTTCTTTCTTGTCGTCAGCCATTTAATCTCAGTCCTTTTCCCGTATGAGGTAATTTTCAGTTAATGCAGGTGATATCAATCAATAATAAGATGAAGGCAATTGTGCCATTTTACAAGTAATATCTTGTGATTTAATTCAAGTATTACTGATATTAGCCAGATGATTTCAGCGCTTAAGCCTTATCATCCGAAGAGCCTGCGCTAGCTGGAATCACTCTTTTCTGCAGCACGCTATCGATTAGGCCATACTCCACGGCTGCATCGACATTCATGAAATTATCCCGATCAGTATCACGGGCAATGACATCTATACCCTGCCCGGTGTGATGTGCCATGATCTCATTCAGACGTTCTCTGACATTGAGTATTTCCTGCGCCTGAATGTGTATGTCAGAAGCTTGTCCCTGAGCCCCGCCACTTGGCTGATGGATCATCATTCGCGAATGCGGCAAGGCAAATCGTTTGCTCTTTTCTCCGCCTGCCAGCAATAATGCCCCCATACTCGCAGCCTGACCAATACACATAGTGCTCACGTCCGGTTTAATGAATTGCATGGTGTCATATATTGACAGCCCAGCCGTCACTGACCCACCAGGTGAGTTGATATAAAGATGAATGTCCTTGTCAGGGTTTTCAGATTCAAGAAAAAGCAGCTGTGCTACCACCAGGTTTGCCATATGATCTTCAACAGGCCCTACCAGAAAGATGACCCGCTCTTTTAACAGTCGCGAATAAATATCATATGAGCGTTCGCCTCTAGCGGTTTGCTCTACGACGATGGGGACAAGACTGCTGGATTCTTGCATTAACTCATTTCCGCTTTCAAATTTATTCATGATAAAGATTCCTGCAATGCGTTTTTAAAATATGGCTTGTGACTTTATTCAGACGTATCTTTGTCTTCATCTGCAGTGGAATCCACAGAAGCCGTCTCTGCTTCTGATTTTTCTTGTTTGGTTTTAGCCTTTGCATCGGCGCTTTTAGCTTGCGCTTTGCTCTTGCTCTCTTTATCTCCAGCATCTCCTGCACTTTCTGCATCTGCATTACTTTCAGCAACGACAGGTGGCTTTAATGCATCTTCATAAGAGACATTGGATTCAGAGACTTTGGCTGAATTTACAATCATATCAATGACAGCATCTTCCAGAGCCATCGCTTCAATATTGGCAAGCTGCTCTTTATCACTGTAATACCATTTAACGACATCTTCCGGTTTCTCATAACTTTCGGCCATTTCTTCTATCAAGGCACGAACGGCATCAGCCTCAGGCTTCAAGTCATTCTTTTTTACTATTTCATTCATCACAAGACTTAAGATCACACGTCTTTCTGCCTGCTCAGTGAACAAATCGTCAGGTAGCATGGATGGATCAATATTTTGTCCACCACCGAATTGCTGCATGGCCTGCTGTCTGAGAGCATTAACTTCATTTGCAGTCAGTGCCTTGGGAACATCGACACTATGTATTTTTAGAAGACCTTCGATGACCTGATTTTTAATATTGGTGCGACTCGCCGTTTTAAGCTCCCTTGACATATTGGAGCTCACCTCCTGTTTAAATGCTTCAAGGCCTCCCTCTGCAACATCAAAAGAAGCAAAAAACTCATCATCAAGCTCGGGTAATGTTGGCTCACTGACTTTATTCACTTTAACTGCAAACTCGACGGCTTTACCGGCCATTTCTTTATTGTGGTAATCCTCAGGAAAGCTCAGTGACAATGTTTTTTCCTCGCCACTGGAAAGACCCACCAGGCCTTCTTCGAAACCAGGGATCATACGCTTTGAACCTAGAATCAGATTGGTGCCTTTAGCTTGACCACCGTCAAATTCTTCACCATCAAGTGTGCCGGTAAAATCGATATTTACCTGATCTTCTTCTTTGCTTTTTCGCTCAACATCTTTGAAAGACTTGCGCTGTTCACGCAAGGTTTCAATCATTTTGGTGATGTCTTCATCCTTTATTTCAGCATTTTTCTTCTCAACAGTGATGCCCGAGAAATCCTGAAGCTCTATCTCAGGGTATACTTCAAAAATAGCTACAAATTCAAGATTTTCACCCTCTTGAAGATTTTTCGGCTCAATTCTTGGCTGACCGGCAGGTTTTACATTTTCCTTGGTCACAGCTTCAACCCAGGATTGACTCATGACCTCACCGACTACCTCCTGTCTAACACCCTCGCCAAAACGGTTTTTTATTACTTTTACAGGCACTTTCCCTTTCCTGAAACCCTTCATATTGAAGGTTTTTGCTGCTTCCTGCAGACGAGTGCGAACCTGGCTTTCCACTTCGTCAGCGGGCACCTCAATAGTCATTCGTCTTTCCAGACCTGTAAGGGTTTCGATTGAAACTTGCATGTATTAATCCCGATTGTTGCTTTCAATTATACGGTTAAACAATTTATCTGCTTATCGGGAAAAAACCGATCAGCAAATAACAGTAAATTACTAATTTTGTCAGAATGTTTTCCAGGATATTGAAGATCGAAATGCCGGAATTCAATTTTATCCTGATACTGCTTTGGGCGTATTGCTGCTATAAGCAATTTTTCCCATGACATCAGTTATCTAGCAGGTATTGCACAAAGTGCTTATTATTAAAAATACTACTTAAAAATCAGATAGTTATTAATATCGTTTACGAAGCAGGCCGGGATTGTGCCATATCAAAAAGGCATATTCAATAGCGCTATTTAAGCCAGATTTTTGAAACACTTCGACTAGCCAGGTACGCGCGCTGATAAAAAAGTACTAAATTCCTTCTGAGCTGGATAAAAACATCGATACCATTTCAGCAAATACCTAAAATTCAACAACTTAAGCTTATGAATTCGATATGATATGAATAAATAGTCTGGTTATCAGTGTCAAAAAATAAAAATTTTTTTTATATTTTTTGTAAGTGCCTATCTATAAAACAGTTTTTTGGCAAAGCTTCACGTAAGTGGGTGAAGACTACTTCATGGTGCTTAAAAAATAGGCATTTTTTTACCTTAGCTACTGCTCTTAACCTGCTGTTTTACATGAAATATTCAAGCCCTTTCACTGCAATTATTCCGGCTAACACATTGATTTTAATGCCAATACCAATAACCAGCAGTTATTTTTACTCAATGAAATTATTTAAAATTGGCATAGTTATTGCGGTCTGTATCAGAAGAGATTTCGCTATTATCTTTCTAAGCACTCGCTAGCCCGAAGCGAAAACCAGATGCTGACCACAGGCATTAAATAACAAAAAAAATAACTACAGGATAATCGCTTCGGGCTAGCGGAGACCAATTCAGACTTACACTCTTACACTCTTACACTCTTACACTCTTACACTCTTACACTCTTACACTCT
>Ga0257114_1002946_pt1 | contig 11001 bp, 10 predicted proteins | sample SI112_10mmetaG_FD_190149 | JGI IMG/M metagenome (GOLD analysis project Ga0257114, IMG submission 190149) | Marine microbial communities from Saanich Inlet, British Columbia, Canada - SI112_10m | ecosystem: Environmental > Aquatic > Marine > Inlet | place: Canada: British Columbia | collected... | reverse complement strand
TTACTTTTTTAATTTCTATAATTTGATCTTTAGTATTTAAATTTCTATGAATAACCCCTATTCCTCCTGCTTTTGCCATTGCTATTGCCATCTTACTTTCTGTAACAGTATCCATTGCAGACGATAAAAGAGGAATTTTTAGTGTAAGGTTTTTAGTTAATTGAGTAGCTGTATTAACCTCAGAAGGTAATATTTCTGAGTATCTCGGTGCTAACGTGACGTCATCAAAGGTAAGTGCTTCTTTTATGGGAACCATGATCTTTTATATACGATTCCTTTTAAATTTAAAGTCCCTATCTAAGTTTACTACAGATAATAAAACTTTCTTTAGAGTCTTTTCTGCTAGATTTTGGTTTAAAAACCTTCACTTCTTTGAAATATTTTTTTCCTTCTGCGACTATTTCGTTAAATGAACCACCCATAAAAATTTTTGAAATAAAATAACCATTATTTTTTAATTGATCTTTTGCAAAAAACATTGCCTCTTTACATAATTCACCAGTTTGAATTGAGTCTATATTTTTAATACCTGTCGTATTTACTGCCATATCAGACATAACAACATCAACTTTAGTATTAATATGGTTTTTAATCTCATCTTGAATACTTTCTTCAGTAAAATCACCTTGAATTTGAATGGTATTACCAATTGGCTCCATCTCTTTTAAGTCTATCGATATTAATCTTCCATTTTTTGCAGTTTTTGCTACATATTGTGACCAACTCCCTGGAGCAGCCCCAATATCTATAACTGAAATACCACCTTTGAAAATTTTGAATTTTTCATCTATTTCAATTAATTTATATGCTGATCTTGCTCTATATCCATCAACTTTTGATTGCTTAACATAGGTATCTCTCCTTTGTTTATTAACCCAATTTTTAGAAATTTTATTTTTTTTCAATTAGCTGCTTGATCTAAGTTTTTCAAAGATATTTTTATCATAGAATGTCTTCAAAATCATCATCCGATGAATTACTGTCAGCGTTCTCTCTATTTAACTTTTGATAATGAAAAAAACTAATAGGCAACATTAATACGTAAACAATTGAACTAATTGCTATAACATTAAAAGGATAAACTAATAACAAACCAAAAAATAAGATTATTCCAAATAATAAAAAAATTGTTGTTTTTCTTTGAATAACAATTTTTTTAAAAGAGTAGCTTGGAAATTTACTAATTAACAATAAAGAAGTTGAAATAAAAAATATTGGTACAATAATATTATAATTTAATTTTATGTAATCAAAATCAGTCAAACTTATGATAAGTGGTGTTAAAACTAAAATTCCTCCTGCAGGAGATGGGACTCCTTCGAAAAAATTATCTTTCCAAGATGGTGCTTGATTTGAATTAATATTAAATCTTGCCAACCTTAAAGCTACACAAATCACATAAATTAAACACAAAAGCCAACCAAACCTTCCTAACGCGCTTAATGACCAAAAATACATTATAAAAGCTGGTGCAACACCAAAACTTATCATGTCTGTTAATGAGTCTAATTCTTTTCCAACTTTTGATGTCCCTTTGATTAATCTTGCAATTCTTCCATCTAAACCATCTATAAGTGCAGCCAGAATTATTGCTATAATTGCAAATTCAAATTTTCCTTCTAACGCAAACCTAATTGAACTTAATCCAATACAAACTCCTATCAAAGTGAGCATGTTAGGAAGAATTACTCTAGCATTATTTTTATCTGCTATAATCTTCAAATTATTTTTAGGTTGTTCCATTTTTATCTTTTAGCTAATAAGGTTTCACCAGAAATTGTTTTCTGTCCAACTTTTACTAACGGTTCATAATTTTCATAATAAATATCAGCACGACTTCCAAATCTAATCATACCAATTCTATCACCTTGATTTAACTCTTGACCACTATCTGTTTCGCAAACTATTCTTCGCGCAATAAGACCAGCTATTTGAACAATAATAACATCATTACCATGCCTATCTTTAAGTTTGTAATAGTTTCTTTCATTGTCTTCGCTGGCTTTATCAAAAGAGGCATTTAAAAATTTTCCAGGTTTATATAAAATTTCTTCAACTTTTCCAGTACAAGGAGTTCTATTAACATGACAATCAAATACGTTCATAAATATACTTATTTTTTTAAATTTTTTATTTTCAAGATTTACTTCTTTTGGTCCATCAACTTCTTCAACTTTTATAACTTCACCATCAGCAGGGCTAACTAAATAATTATCATCTTCAATTATAATTCTTTCAGGGTCTCTAAAAAAATAATAAACCCAAATAGTTAATAACAATCCAATTGTTCCCAAAAACCCACTAAAGAATAATAAAATGATTGTTACAAATCCGGCTATAACTAAAAATTTATAACCCTCTGTATGAATTGGTGGAAATATCTTGCTAAACATATTCTTCTATTTGCTAATTTTTGATTAATATGTATATAAACCAGTCAAATTCAATTAATAAGATAAATTTAATTTTAATGAGTAAAATCAAGGTAAATAACCCAGTTGTAGAGTTAGATGGTGATGAGATGACCCGAATTATATGGGAGTTCATCAAAAACAAGTTGATACTACCATATCTTGACCTTGGAATAGAATATTATGACCTTGGGATGAAAAGTAGAGATAATACGGATGATCAAATCACAATAGACTCAGCCAACGCCATAAAAGCGATTGGGGTTGGAATTAAATGTGCAACAATCACTCCTGATGAAGCTCGTGTTGAGGAATTTGATTTAAAAAAAATGTGGAGATCTCCAAACGGAACTATAAGAAATATCATTGGAGGTACTGTTTTTAGAGAACCTATAATCTGCAAAAATATTCCAAAACTTGTTCCATCTTGGACTGATCCTGTGATCATTGGAAGACATGCTTTTGGAGATCAATATAGAGCAACAGATTTTAAAGTACCTGGTAAAGGTAAAATGGAAATTAAATGGACGTCTGAGGATGGTAAGGATGAGATAAAACATGAAGTGTTTAATTTCACAGGCCCTGGTGTGGCGCTTTCAATGTACAATTTAGATAAATCAATTGAAGACTTTGCAAGATCTTGCTTTAGTTATGGATTAATCAAAAAATGGCCTGTTTATATGTCCACAAAAAATACAATTCTTAAACAATATGATGGTAGATTTAAAGACATCTTCCAAGAAATTTTTGAAAAAGAATATAAAAATGATTTTGAAAAAAATAATTTAACTTATGAGCATCGACTAATTGATGACATGGTTGCTTGTGCAATGAAATGGAGTGGTAAGTATATTTGGGCTTGTAAAAATTATGATGGAGATGTTCAGTCTGATACAATGGCCCAAGGTTATGGTTCTTTAGGGTTAATGACTAGTACATTATTAACACCTGATGGAAAAGTAATGGAAGCAGAAGCTGCTCATGGAACAGTTACAAGACATTATCGAATGCACCAACAAGGTAAAGAAACCTCAACTAATCCTATAGCATCTATCTTTGCTTGGACAAGAGGCTTAGCTCACAGAGGAAAACTTGATAATAATGATGAATTAATTAAGTTTGCTCAAACAATAGAAAAAGTTTGTATTGAATGTGTTGAAAATGGTGCAATGACTAAAGACTTAGCAATTTTAATTGGTCCCTCAAGCAAATATTTAACCACCAATCAGTTCTTGGATGAAATTGATGGAAATCTTAAAAAGAAATTAAATTAAAGTTTTAAGTTTTTCAAAAGCTTGATCAATTTTAGACTGATCTTGACCTCCAGCTTGAGCAAAATCTTTTCTACCCCCACCACCTTTGCCTCCAATGATCTCTGATCCTACTTTAACAAAGTTAACTGCATCAAATTTTTCTATCAAATTATCTGTAACACCAACTGCAATTCCAACTTTTTCATCTTTACTTGCAAAAACTATTACAATTCCATCACTTAATTCTTTTTTACCTTTATCAACAAGTTTTCTTAATTCTTTTGGTGGTAGTCCATCCACTTTTTGAAGTCTCAGTTTGATACCATTAATTTCTTCATCTTGAATTATATTTTTTGATTTATCGTCTAAAACTGAATTAACAGAGATTGTCTCTAGCTGCTTTGATAAATTTTTAATTAAAGTTTTTTGATCATCTTCATTTAGAGATGGTTTGCCTCCTAGTTTAATTATTTGCTCACTTAAATCTTTTATAATTTGATCGTTTTTTTCTAATGAAATATTCGATAGTTTTTCTTTATTTTTAAGATAATCTTCTAATTGTTTGTCTCTTAAAGCCTCTATTCTTCTTATTCCTGAGGCAATTGAAGATTGGCTAATTATCTTAAATTTTCCAATATCCCCAGTGTTTTTAACGTGAGTTCCACCACATAATTCGGTTGAAAAATATTTTCCATCATCATCACCCATTGAAAGAACTCTTACCTCTTCTCCGTATTTTTCACCGAATAGTGCTAGAGCTCCATTTTCAACCGCTTCATCTGGAGTCATTAACCTTGTTTTTACATCAGATTTTTTTGAAATCATTGTATTTACGTAATTTTCGATTTTATCAATTTCTTCGTTTAAAATAGGTTTCATGTGACTGAAATCAAATCTTAATCGATTTGGTTCAACTAATGAGCCTTTTTGAGTCACATGATCACCCAAAACTCTTCTTAAAGATTCATGTAATAAATGAGTTGCAGAATGATAAGCGCGCATATCTTTTCTTCTTTCTGCGTTAATTTTTAATGAAACCACATCGTCTAATTTAATTGATCCTTCTGTTACCTTTCCGTAATGTACAATTAAATCACCTAATTTCTTTTGTGTATCAGTTACCTCAAACCTAAAATTATCTGCAACAATTTCACCAGTATCACCAACTTGTCCACCTGACTCTCCGTAAAATGGGGTTTGATTTACGACAATTATTGCTTCATCACCTTCAACCAAAATTGAAACTTCTTTATGACTTTTAAGCAAACATTTTATCACCCCTTGCGATTGGTTGTTTTCGTAACCTAGAAATTCTGTTGTTCCATTTTTTTCTTTAACATTATACCAAATTTTTTCTATTGCACTGTCACCTGAACCTTTCCAATTTTTTTTAGCAAGCTCAATGCTCTCTCTCATTAAAATACCAAATCTTTCTTTATCAAATTTTAAAGATTTAGATTTTAATATGTCTTCAGTTAGATCAATTGGAAAGCCATATGTTTCATAAAGTTTAAAAGCTATTTCACCAGGTAAAATTTTATTAATTTTAGAAATTTCCTCATTCAAAATTTTAATACCTCTATCTAAAAGCACTAAAAACTTTTCCTCTTCCATCTTTAATGTTTCTTTTATTAAAGAGTCGGCCCTAACAAGCTCAGGATAATTACCAGACATTTCGTCTCTAAGAGTTTCAAATAAATTATAAAAAACTGGTTCTTTTGATCCAAGTAAATGTGAATGTCTCATTCCTCTTCTCATTATTCTTCTAAGAACATAGCCTCTACCTTCATTAGAAGGCAGAACACCTTCAGCAATTAAAAAAGCACTAGCTCTTAAGTGATCAGCAATAACTCTAAAACTAGATTGGTTTGATTGGTCTTGTTTTGTTTTTATAATTTCAGAAGCAGAACTTATTATCTTTTTAAAATGATCTGTTTCATAATTATCATGTGTACCCTGTAATAAAGCTGCAATTCTCTCTAAACCCATACCTGTATCAACAGATGGTTTTGGAAGATCTATTCTTTTATCTTTTGAGACTTGTTCGTATTGCATAAATACTAAATTCCATATTTCTATAAATCTATTTCCATCTTCATATTTAGTGCCTGGTAATCCGCCTGCTAAATGATCGCCGTGATCATAAAAAATTTCCGAACATGGGCCACAAGGTCCTGTATCTCCCATTGACCAAAAATTATCTGCTGTTGCTATCCTAATTATCTTTTCATCAGCAAAACCAGCTATTTTCTTCCAAAAATTGAAGGCTTCATCATCTTCATGAAAAACCGTTACATAAAGTCTATTTTTATCTATGCCAAAATCTTTAGTGATTAAATTCCAAGCATAGTGAATTGCTTGCTCTTTAAAATAATCCCCAAATGAAAAATTACCTAACATCTCAAAAAACGTATGGTGTCTTGGTGTGTAGCCTACATTTTCCAAATCGTTATGTTTTCCACCTGCTCTTACACATTTTTGTGAAGTGGTAGCTCTTTTGTAATCTCTTTTCTCTAACCCCGTAAATACATTTTTAAATTGTACCATCCCTGAGTTTGCAAACATTAAAGTTGGATCGTTATTTGGTACTAAATTACTAGACTCTACAATCTTATGATCATTCTTCTCAAAATATTTTAAGAATGTATTTCTTATTTCGTTTAAAGATTTGTCAGCCATATTTTTAAAATACAGCTTTTTTATTTTATGTCTAGATAACAGTAAGGGAAAAAAGGCGCTTAATATAAGCGCCTTTTAATAATTAAAGATGACTTTTTAACTAATTTTTTTTTGTAGGAACAACTTCCTCTTTAACTTCTGTTTTTGGATCTTCAATTTGATCTTTTGCAGCTTTTTCAGGATCTAGAGGATTTCCTTCAATTTTTTTTTGAATTACACCTGCTTTTTCTCTTATTAAAAGTTCTATTTCAGCAGCTACTTTAGGGTTTTGTGCAAGATAAGTTTTGGCGTTTTCTCTACCTTGACCTATTTTTTCACCCTTATAAGCATACCATGCTCCTGATTTTTCAATAATGTCTGCTTTAGAACCTAGATCAACGAGTTCACCCATCTTACTGATCCCTTTTCCATACATTAAATCAAATTCAACAACTTTAAATGGTGGTGCTACTTTGTTTTTAACTACCTTAACTCTTGTTGAGTTTCCAATAATTTCATCTTTATCTTTAATTGCACCAATTCTTCTAATATCCATTCTAACTGAAGAGTAGAATTTTAATGCATTTCCACCTGATGTTGTCTCAGGACTTCCAAACATAACTCCAATTTTCATTCTAATTTGGTTAATAAAAATCATCATTGTGTTTGTATTTGAAATTGAACTTGTAAGTTTTCTTAAAGCTTGGCTCATCAATCTCGATTGAAGACCCACATGGTGATCTCCCATCTCACCTTCAATTTCAGCTCTTGGAGTTAAAGCGGCAACTGAGTCAATTACGATAACTGAAATAGATCCTGATTTAACAAGAGTATCAGCTATTTCTAATGCTTGTTCACCAGCATCTGGTTGAGAAATTAAAAGTTCTTCTGTATTTACTCCTAATTTTTTTGCATAAACTGGGTCTAATGCATGCTCTGCATCAACAAATGCACAAATTCCACCAGCTTTTTGAGCTTCAGCAACAACTTGTAATGCTAATGTTGTTTTTCCTGAAGATTCTGGTCCATAAACTTCAACAATTCTTCCTTTAGGCAATCCACCTATTCCTAATGCTAAATCAAGACTTAAAGATCCTGTAGACACAGATTCAATATCCATTGCTCTTCTTTGTCCAAGCTTCATAACCGAACCTTTTCCAAAATTATCGGTAATCTGAGCTATTGCTGCATCTAATGCTTTGTTCTTTTCTTTAATATCCATTTCTTGATCTTTAGTAGATTTAACCACTTTTAGGTTACTTTTTGTCATTTTTAGCCTCTTTTTTTAATTTTTTTAATACTCGAATCATGGATTAAATGTACACATTTTGTTCTCATTAGCAATATTTTTATTTTTTAGGCTAAAAATACAAATAATTACTTAAGTTTTAAGTGCTGGCTATTTAAAAGCCCTACTGCTTTTAACAAGTTATACTGTGCCATTAGATATTTTTTTTCAGAACTTGCTAAAGAAATTTGAGCAGAAAGTAATAAAGAGTTTGATTGAATAACATCAAGAGTTGTTCTTGAACCTCTTTCATACTCTGCAGCAATTCCATCGTTAGCTATTTGAGCAGCTCTAACTTGTGCTTTTACAGAATTTAAAAAACTTTCTGAAGACTCTAAACTTGACCATGCACTCGCAACATGAGTTTCGTTAGTTCTAAGGGCATCATCTAATAGTAGCCTTTTTCTAGTTGTTAAATTTGAATTTTTTTTAATAGTTGAGAATTTTTTTCCACCTGAAAAAAAAGGCCAGCTAACTGTTGCTTTTAAAGTCTCTTTTTCTCTTTCGTCATATGTTGAACTAATATCTTCCGTGTAAGATTTTTCCAGGGAAAGAGTTGCTGTTGGTGCTAAGTCTGATTTTGAGATTGATAAATCTTTTTCTGATTGTGTTAAAGAAAATTTTGCAATTTGAATATCTGGGTTGTTATTTTTTGATAAATTGATTGCTTCATTTAAAGAATTTGGAACAGCAACAATTGAATTTAAACTTTTTTCTAATTGATTAACATCAGATATTTTACCAATAACATTTTCATATGTTAGCTTTGCAATTAACAATTCACTTTTAGACTCTATAAACTGTGCTTGGGCTCCTGCAAGTGAAGATTCTGACTGTGCAAGGTCAGTAATGGTTATTTGTCCACGGTCTAGTCTAATTTTATCATTTTCAACTTGTCTATTAAGAAGATTTAAGTTCTTTTCATTAATATCATGTTTTTCTCGTGTTAAGATTAAATTTGAATAGGCGTCAATTGCACTATGAAGAACATCTTGTTCTTTTTTTATCAGCTTTGCTTTTGCCAAATCCAATCCTGCTTTACTTTTTTTAAGCTCCAAACCTCTTCCAAAATCTAAAATTGTTTGTTCTAATTTTATTGAAGTAGTAAAAGGATCTACATTCGTTATTGCTGCATTCGTACCATCTCGATTTGTAAGCTTGCTTGTATCCTCTTGGCTTTGACTTCCACTTAAAGTTATAGATGGCAAATAGTTGCCTTTTGAAATATTAACATCTTGTTCAGACGCTTTTAAACTTTCTCTTTCAGCATTTAATTGAATATTATTTTGATAAGCTTGGTTTAAAGCATCATACAATGTAACAGCTGATACGTTACTAAAATTAAATAATGTTAAACAAGTCAGTATTAATAATTTTTTCATTTTGTTTTATATACAGCAGATTTAATTTGATGGTTACTGTTTAAATTCAAAATAATAGAAGCATATTTAGGCATTTTTTTAAACATATTCTCAGTAATTCTTTGGTAAGTTTGCATAAAATTTATTACATCACCTTTACTCATTATCTTATGACTTGATGATTTTTTAGTCTTGAGCCAAAGTTTGTGCTCTTGTTTCAATCTCCATTTTTGAAGCAAGCTAAAGTTTTTTGCTTTTAAATAAATCATACAATTAAGTTGAGAGTATAGTTTCTTATATTTTGTCTTTAATTGTTGGTTAACATATTGTCTCCAAATAAGTTTTTGATCATTTACTTTTTCAAGTGAATTAATGGATCTTTTTAGAGTTTTATTTTCTTCTGCTTTAGCCCCTACACACCAGCCTTCAAATATAATTACATCCGGTTTTTCTTTTATTTTATACCAATTCTTTTTAGGAGATCTGTCATCCACCGCCTTATTAAAATTTGGTAACTTTATTTTTCTAAAATTCTTACTTTTTGCTTTTTTAAAAAAATTTAGCATCATTTGAACATCATGGGTTCCGGGCACCCCTCTTGTCATTAACATTGGGTGAACTTTTTTTGATAAATTTAATCTTTCTTTTCGTGTTTTATAAAAATCATCAATTGAAATTTTAAATACTTTAAGTTTAAAATATTTTTCAAGTATAATTTTTATAATTGAGCTTGTGGTTGTTTTTCCAGTTCCTTGCCCACCTGCTAAACCAACAAAGTAAGGTTTTTTATTATTTGCTTTTTTTGCAATCCAAAAACACATTGGAATTAAAAAAGACTTAAGCATCCCATCTTTATTACCAAACTTTTCTGTGACTGTTTCTTGTGATTTAATAAATTTAAAACAATCTTTTTTAACTTTACTAAAACACTCTTCAGTAACTTTCATTGAGCTTATTATTTTTTTTGATCCATTGGGTGATTTTGACCGTCTATCAAAGTTATATCTTTTAAGTTTTCCACATCAACTTCATCAACACATCCTAAATTAAACCCCGTCATTGCTGGATTGCTTCTTGGGTGATGATGAGTATAAATTCCACACTCAAAACAAAAATAATGTTTAGCAACTTTTGTATGATATTGATAAAGCTTCAATTTATCTTTACCTTTAGTGACTTTAAAATCTTCGTTTTTAACCATACCCATGGTTGCATTTTTTCTTTTACAAATAGAACAATTACATTTTACAATTTTTGCTAATTCATTAATTGTAGCACCAATCTCAGCTTCAACTGCTCCACAATGACAATTTAATTTCATATAACTCTCTTTCTTAATTTAATTGATACTCTTTATAAATCTGTTCTCTACTATCTTTATCCATCCCTTTAGTTTTTTCTATAAATTCATTTCTTAATTCTCTTGTTTTAAATATATAAAAACAAACTGTATCTTTGCTATGATAAATAGCTTTTAACTCATCCTCTATATCGTTTAACTCTTTTGGTATTTCAGCTTTAATACAAATCATTAATCTTTTTTCCTAAATTTAAACTACTAGTGGTTGATGTTATCCACAACCACACAAAATGTAGTTTTGGATGTTCACGTTTTGATTCACTTTTGATTCACTTACAGACTCAAAATACAACCTCTTGCGTGTATTGTATAACTGGTCTATAAAGTAGAACAAAAGAAGAACATGAAACTAACAATCCCTTATTATCTACATAAAGCAGGCGCTGGTTTTCCTTCTCCTGCAACTGATTATATCGAAGAAGATATTGATCTAAATATGCATTTAATAAGAAATGTTCCAGCAACTTTCATCATTAGAGTTCAAGGTAAATCAATGGTGGATGTTGGAATTAATGATGGAGATTTATTGGTGGTTGATAAAAGTTTAAAACCAAAAAATTTTTCAACTGTGATTGCAAATGTTCATGATGAGCTTGTAGTTAAAAGCTTGGTTCAAGAAAGAGATAAAAAGTTTTTAACGTCAGGATCTAAAGAGTTTACTGACAGAATT
>Ga0257114_1002945_pt1 | contig 11013 bp, 13 predicted proteins | sample SI112_10mmetaG_FD_190149 | JGI IMG/M metagenome (GOLD analysis project Ga0257114, IMG submission 190149) | Marine microbial communities from Saanich Inlet, British Columbia, Canada - SI112_10m | ecosystem: Environmental > Aquatic > Marine > Inlet | place: Canada: British Columbia | collected... | reverse complement strand
TGGGTTTTTGGCCGACAGAATAGCTGCAAGTTACGTTATTTTTCTTGCGTTCTTTATTTTAATATTTACATATATCGGTTTTATAATATTTGATGGCTCAGCTTCATTAGTAGTATTTATTCTTATAAATATATTTTCTACTTTCTTTATGGTGTTTGCTATACGCGGCATTTACTTCGCCCTAGTAAATGAAATTAATACACCAAAAAACATTACTGGCACCACTATAGGAATAGTTTCATTTGTTGGTTTCACCCCAGATATATTTTTTGGTTCAATTTCTGGTAGAATTTTAGATGCAAATCCAGGCATCACAGGCCATCAAAATTACTTTCTATTTCTTACTGTTATTGCATTAATTGGGGTAATTACTACTTGGTGCCTAAGAAAAGTTAATAAGTAGCCCTTCTAAATCCAAAAATAAATATATTTATTCACTTGATTCTTTCTGCTTAGACCGAAAACTATCTCTCAAAAAAACAGACAATAAAATTACGCCACTAGAGCCCAAAAAAATAGCACATAAATAGGTAAAAAAATCCCAACCAGTCATGAAGCCTCCTTATTTTGAAATTGTTCATTTTGAGACTCTCCAAAATAATTACCAATGAAAAAACCAATTAAACTGATCGGTAAACAGAAAAATAAAGCATATTCTTGCCATATAGAAAATGAATACTCACCAATTGAAAATGTCAAAATATATGTACCCCAGACTTCATTATAATCACCTATTTGAGCCAAGCCGATATAAAAAGTAAGTACACTTATCAATCCAGCAGTACAACTTATCAATCCAGCGGCTGCTGTTTTTCTACCTCGATAAAACAATGCCATCAAGACAGGAACAAAAACAGTTGATGTAATTACAGTAGTAACAAAAATAAGCAGCGCCATTATTCGATCAAACTGGAAAGCAACGATGTAACCTAATGTCCAAGCAATCACAATACCAATCTTCGTGGCTTTGACTAATTCAGCATCTGTAGCCTCAGGTTTAATGAGAGGACGATACATATCATAGGAAATATTGGAACCAGCTACTAGTGTATAACCATCAATTGTTGACATTGCTGTCGCCAAAACTCCAGCAAGGAAGATGCCTGACAAACCAATTGGCAATGCATAAGTGACTGCAATTAAGAAAGCATCATTTGGATGAACATCACTGGCTAATATTCCCGTACTAACTGCAGCTAAAGCTGCTATTCCTCCAGCTACAACCAGCCAATCAAAAGTTGTCCAAATAGCAGTTGAGGTTAAGATAGCATTGCGTGCTTGACGGGCACTTCGCGCTGCAAATATTCGTTGATAAAGTGAAGGATCAATAAGTACCGCTAAACTAGACGAGGCATAAGCAAATAACAACCAGGGAGGTACTGTTCCCAATAAGTTAAAATGCCCAGTAGGAACACTTTCTTTAATTGCTGCAAATCCACCAACTTCAGAGACCAGAAGAGGGACACCGACTGCAACCGTAATACACATTAGTGAAAATTGAATCGTATCAGTAATTGCTACTGCCTTTAATCCACCTAGTAACGTATATGCCAGTGCAATTCCCCCAAGAATGAACGCTCCATAGTGAGCATCAATTCCAAATACAAATTCTGAAACTCGCCCTAATGCGAATAGAGAGGTTGTTGGTAAGCAGTAGACCATTGAACTAATCGCCCCTATTGAGGAGGTCTTTCTACCGTAAGCTTTCTCAAGAATTTCTGGTAAGGAAATAAAATTAGCTGTTCGTAATTTATCAGCCATCACAAAAGCGATAAATAAATAAAATATTAAAGTTGATAAAGCATAACCAAAAAATGCCATTAGTCCATCATTAAAGGCCATTTCTGAAGAGCCGAATAAAATATCCAGTCCATAATATGTTGATACCATGGTAGAAATTAACATTGGCGTAGTCATCCCACGTCCTGCCAACATGAATTCTTCATAACTAGAATCACGACGATATGAATAAATACCAATACTGACCAACATCACCAAATAAAGGAAAATAATTAAATAATCAATATTCGCAACGTAACTTCCCATGAGAAGACACCTGTCCTTTTGAGTTTAATAAGGTATATATCAGATCACAGTATGCTATTTTGTTGTACTAAAGCAATACTCAGATTAATATATGAAACAATGAAAAAAATAATCGGACAAGTCCATTCTGTTCATACTGGTTCAAATAATAACCTTGGCACCATTGAAGAGCCATACATCGAAGTAGAGCTTGATGGCATTATAAATGACCCGCATCGTGGCTATACCAGAGAAACTTGGGCTGGGGATAAACAAAAAAAAGGCACGATAAGGCGTAACGAAAGACAATGGTCAGCTGTTTCTATTGAGGAAATTGAAGCCATAGAAACTTCTATGAAGATAAAAAATGCCATCAATGCTAGCTCATTGGGGGCAAATCTTTGTTTCTTGGGGATCCCTAATTTATCTGCCTTGCCAAAAGGATCCATACTCAAATTTCCTTCAGGAGTGGAGCTAATAGTTGAGGAATATAATCCTCCTTGTTTAGCTATGGGGAAGAAAATAGCTGCTGAACATAAAAATAACGAAAATCAATCCATTGATGACACATTGTTTTCAAAAGCTGGAAAACTGAATAGAGGAATTGTTGGCGTAATCGAAACCACTGGTAGGATAAATCAAGGTGATGAAGTTACCGTAATAACTTATGAAGAACCAGCCTGGAAAGAACGCTTAATTGACGCTTAAGTAACTTATATTTTATCTTTCAAAGGATTCTTATATGACGAATAATAATTCCTTTTCTTCGATTACCGATAATATAGAGTATGCTAGCGGGTTAGAAAACAAACACTACATTTCAAAACAGCAATTTAAGTCAGAAAAAAATACCATCATGTTTCAAAATTGGTGTGGTATATCTTTCGCTAAAGATATACCAGAAATAGGTGATGTTAAACCAATTAATTTTTTAGGCTTACCATTGCTCATTATTCGTGAAAGCGGTGATGTCATTAATGTATTTGAAAATACTTGCCGCCATCGCGGCATGCAATTGGTTGATAGTTCTCAACATGCTAAAAAAAGTATACGTTGCCCATATCATAATTGGTGTTATGCCTTAGACGGTGCACTAATTGCAACACCCCATATTGGCGGCGTGGGGAAACATACTCATAATAATGTTAATCCCAAATCACTGGGACTAAATAAAATTCGCTCGTATATATGGCATGACATCATCTTCATAAATATATCGGAAACAGCAAATGATTTTAATGAACATCACGCACAATTAATTGATCGATGGCGAGATTTTGAAAAGCCAATTAAATTTGGAGGTGAAAATGCCTCCTTTTCGATAACTCTCCAAGCCAATTGGAAGCTGGCTGTTGAAAATTATTGTGAAAGTTATCATCTGCCTAACATTCATCCAGATCTAAATAAAACTTCAAAGCTCGAAGACCACTACGATATTGTTGATAGTCATCTTTACTCAGGCCAAGGTTCATATAAATATATTCAATTAAGCGATGATAAAGATAATGTGTTTCCTGATCTCAGTGGACTAAATGATAAATGGCGACTTAGATCAGAATATATTGCCATCTATCCCAATGTATTAATGGGGGTTCATCGAGATCATATTTTTAGCATCATCCTGGAACCTTTATCTGTGACCGAAACAAAAGAGAATATTGCTTTTTATTATGCTGAAGAGCTTGAGCCGACCGAACAAATAGATGAGCTCAAAAAAAAGAATCTATCATTTTGGAAAAAGATATTCAAAGAAGATATCCATGTCGTCGAAGGCATGCAGAAAGGTCGTTACGGTAAAAAATTTGATGGAGGAAAGTTTTCACCTGCTATGGATCGAGCTACTCATAACTTTCACGCCTGGATAGCAAAACAATTAATTTAACTAGATAAAAATAACGTAGAATAATTATTAGGTCATATAGGTGCAACCATTGAAGCTTGGTACTATTAAAAAAAATGAAACATCCTGCTTAATTTTCTATATTAAAAATAATCTAGCAATAACTATAGATGCTTTGAGGGAAAAATTTGTCCTCCCTTCGAATTGTCATACAATGCAGCAATTTATCGCGAATAAATCAACTCTGCATAATGAGGTTGCACATGCATTGGAAAAAATTAAAAAGACTCCTGAGCACTATGACTTAATTGATCTTAATAAGGTTCAATGGTTGGCACCAAATCTAGAAACACGAAAGATTCTTGGGGTGGCTTTCAATAACAAAGGGATTAGAAAAGAAGCTCATTTTGATGCTGGTTGCCCTAACTATTTCCTCAAATCAGCGAGCTGTTTAAATGGTCATAAACAACCAGTTTTAATCAGAGAATTTTATGGGAATACTATTCCAGAACCTGAGTTATGTTTGTTTATCGGAAAATCTGGTAAGGATATTAAAATAGAGGATGCTTTAAATCATGTCTTTGGTTATAGCATTGCCAACGACATTACTTCTCATGGCATGAAATTTTCTTTAGATAGTTTGGCCGTAACGCGTGATCCAAAAATTATGCGCCCAGAATATACTAACTGGAGAAAATCTTATGGGAATGATGAAAATGATTTATATTTCGTTTACCACACACGCTCTAAAAATTCCGATACCTTTGGACCAATGGGGCCATGGATCACAACGAGTGATGAAGTCGATAATCCTAATGATTTAAGAATTCATGCTTATAAGGATAATAAATGTTTCACTGATGACACCACAAAATCTTATACTTTCTCTATTGAAGAGCTAATCGCTGATGCCAGTCGATTTTTCACCCTTGAAACTGGAGATGTTATTAGTTGTGGAACTGCAGCTAAAGGTAATCAAGATTTTCCAAACGCCCACCGAAATGTTTTATTAAATGAAGAGGAATGCACCATTAAAATCTCAATTGATGGCCTCGGCACATTGAGTCATCCTATCAAACACACAAATTAATTAACTATGTAACATCAGGAAATGGGTCTTGCATGCCTTCATCAAGTGGGATTTCAAACGTATTCAGAGTTAGTGCGACTAAACAATAATAACCAATCAATGAGACTAATTCGATCATTCCTTGCTCATTAAACTCGTCAAATCCACGTTGGTATAGATCATCAGCAACAGAATGCGTGGCCAATAATTGCTTCGAAATTAAAAAAACAAGTTCTAATCTTTCTTCTGTGAATGATGGAATTTTATCATTTTTTAAATCATTCAATACCTCTTCTGGAATCCCAGATTGTATTGCCAATGTTTCATGATAAGCAAATTCGAACTTTGCTTTATAATGATGACCTACAATGCAGATTGTGAGTTCTTTAATGTTCTCTTCTAGTATTGTTTCATATCGAAGTGAAGCGCCAAGATTTTGAATCGCATCGCCAATAGTGTTCGCTCTAAGCCAAACACCAAACGGTCCCGTCATCGGAATATTACCTCTAGGCCCATCTTGAATGGCTTTGACAACTTTCATCTGAGTTTCAGATAATTGATCATTTTTTATTGGTGGTAATCTTGACATAATTCTAGAGTCTTATATTTGCATTATTTTTTAAGAATTTAATTATTAGATCACATATCCATAGCAAGCTAAAAAATTCTTTGCCATCCATTAAGACTCTAAGCATTAATTATCTCTTTATATATATCAGCATCGGTAGCCCCTTCGGTACCAAAAAGAAGAATTCGACTATTCTTGTTTAAATTTAATTGCTCAGCAATATGTGCATTACTTTTTGCCTGGATGAGTGCCGCTAATCCACTAACTGAGCATTCTCCCGCCTCTATGGAAGGATCATCTTCAATGCCCTGCGCCAGCTGACGCATCAATTCAGGCACACTCTCATCAGTAATCGTCATAAAATGATCTGTACCTGCTTTAAGTATGTTCCAAGCTATTAAAGAAGGTTCACCACAAGACAAACCAGCCATCATAGTTTCTTTTTGGATATCAAAAACTGTTAATTTATTTAGTTTTGCGCTTTCAATTAAGCAGGGTGCAAGTGTTGGTTCAACGACAATAAATGTTATTTTTTTATTTGGATAACGTTCCCAAAAATAAGCCATAATAGCGGCCGCAAATCCGCCTACACCCGCTTGTAAGAATATATGAGTGGGTAAATCTTTTGTATCTAGTTGCTGAGCAATCTCATGAGCTAATACAGTATATCCAGCCATTATATACCGAGGATATTGAGTGTATCCTTCATAAGAGGTATCTGAAATAATTTGCCAGTTATTCTTAGTAGCTTCCTCAATACAGATTCTCAATGACTCATCATAATTACCCTGAATGCGAATTACCTTAGCACCAAATTCTTCCATTGCTTGTTGACGACCTTTACTAACCTCAGTATGAATGTAGATTTGGCATTTACAACCTGATAGTTTGGCACCGTAGGCTACTGAACGGCCATGGTTACCATCAGTTGCTGTAGTAACTGTGTAATTTTTTGTAAAATTCAAGTATTTACCATTTCGAATATCTTTAATTTCAACCTTGTGATCAAGCTCTGCTTTAAGTTTATTCTGAATAAATCTCAATACACCATAAGCTCCTCCCAGTGCCTTAAAACTACCAAGATTAAAACGAGTGCTTTCATCTTTATATAAGATAGATTGAATGCCGATTTTCTTGGCTAAATTTGGCAAAAAGTATAACTTGGTAGGCATGTATCCCTGCCACTTAGTTATCTCTTCGATGGCTTCATTACTATCAGCAGGGCTCAATGCATTCTCTAAATATTCAGGATAGGGGCTGAATATTTTATGTTTATTTTGAAAAGTCTCAGTCACTTTTTCTATCCTATTTGATAAGATTAAAAGATCTGCATTAGTATATTAGTAAGATGATCTTATTATAATAAAACTGTATTCTTATTATAATAATGCCATAAATAATAAAACTTAATTTATGTTAATGCGGTAATGATTAATTCTAAATAAGTGATTATTTTTTTAAAAATTACTAAAAAATTAACTCTGGATATATTTAATGAGTACATTACTAAGTTGGCCACAAATTGAACCACTGATCAAAGAACTTAACGTACACGAGGCAATGAAGAATGCCTTTATTCAATACTCACTAGGGCACGCTGAAATTCCACCAGTTGGTGAATTAATCATGGATGATCCTGAAGGTGAAGTACATATCAAATATGGTTATCTTAAAGGTGGAAAGCACTATGTGATTAAAATAGCATCTGGATTTCCAGCTAATGAGCAACTTGGGCTCATTCCTGGCCAAGGTATGATGCTCTTGTTTAATTTAGCTACTGGTGAGCCAGAAGCCATCTTAATTGATGATGCCAACTTAACCATCATCAGAACAGCAATTGCCGGTGCCCTGGCCTCACAGGCATTGACCAATAAAGACACAGTTGAAGCTCTGATCATCGGAACGGGTGTTCAAGCAAGATATCAGGCAAAGTATTTATGCGAACTAATGTCGATAAAAAAAATAAAACTCTGGGGCAGAGATGATAAAAAAACTCAAATGGTTAAAAAAGATCTCACTGACTTAAATATTGAAATTAGAATTGAAGATCATCTAGAGGATGCCGTTAGGTCATCACAATTAATTATTACTACTACTTCTGCTAAAAAAGCCATCATACAATCTGACTGGGTAATGCCAGGCACGCATATCACCGCAGTGGGTTCAGATACGCCTGAAAAATGTGAACTAGATTTTAATATTTTAGCTAAAGCAGAGGTGATTGTTGCTGACAGTATTGAACAAAATTTAATCAGAGGAGAGATCCATCAGGCTATTAAAAATAAAGTAATTGACAAATCTGAGCTTATAGAAATTGGTGAAATATTTAATCGAACAAGAAACGGTAGAACCTCTTTTGAGCAGATTTCTATCGCAGATTTAACAGGCGTGGCAATTCAAGATTTGGTGATTGCTGAAGCTGTACTCAATGCGCACAATAAAAACTGAATCCTCTTACATATAACGCCTACTTTAGGTATGGTATTTAATAGTACATTTCAACTAACGGTCAAACCAATGTTAAAAAAACTCATCTTATTGCTTAATATAACCATCTTATTTGCCTGTGCTAGTCAGGATATTACCTCACAATCACAACCAACATACGAACATTATAGAGCCTGTGATCTGATGTCATTAGATTTTATTTCTACCATGCAGTGTGGAAAAAGTACCAGGAATTCATATTGCTTACCTGATAATAAATGCAGTAGAAAAGGTAACAACCTAGTAGCTTATTATGATCAACTAGCTATAGCAGTTCAAACAAATGAACTTTCTGAAATTGAAGCTAGAAATCTATTCCTCAAGCGAAACAATGCAGCTGAAGCTGAATATAATGAGGTAATGAAAAAAATAAATGCTCAATAACTCTGACTACCACAATAAATATAACTTATTAAGAAAATCGACATATAAAAGTCACTCGAGTAACACAATCTATTTTTTGATTTTTTGTTTACTTGCTAATCTCAGTTGGAGTCAAGATTGTATAAAAGGTAACTGTACTGATGGCACAGGTACTTTAAAATTGGAAGATGGTAGCCAGTTTATTAGTGAATTTAAGAATGGTATACCACTCGGCAAAGCGACTATTCTTTTTGCAAACGGCGACAAAATAACAGGAACATTTGAGAAGAAATCTTTCTTCTCAAATGGCAATAAAACTTATCAAGATGGCAAATATGTGGGCGATTTTAAAAATAATAAACGTCATGGCCAGGGAACATATACCTGGTTTAATGGAGGTAAATACATTGGGTCTTGGAAGGATGATAAAAGACATGGTCTGGGCATCTGTATTGGAAAAAATCTAATACATAGTCCTTGTGAATGGAAAGATGGCATAGCTCAGTCACCAAGAAAAAATTTTCCATAAAGAAATTCAAATTAACAATTTTCATTTATTTATAAAATATACAAAAGGATAGCTATCATGAAAAAATTATACATTTTAGTGACAACAATATTGTTTTGGTCGTCTTTATGTAATGCTCAAGATAATTCAATTGCTGCTGAAGAAGTAAGAAAAGCAACCCTAGCTTTTAATGTGGCTTATGAAACCAATGATGTAGACGGATATTTTGATATGTATACAGATGATGCAATGTTATATTTTTATGGTGAGCGCTGGGAAGTATCAACTTATTATGACTACTGGAAGAATGCAATGGTTGGAGCTGGTGGTGGCGTTGAGAAAAATACAACATCAGATATCCAGATAAAAGTGGCGCCAGGTGGCAATACAGCAGTTGTTGGTTCTTTTATTGAGAATCGTTCACGCTCACCTGAAGGTAATATCAATGAAGAAATGGGTTATGAAACAGAAGTTTGGCAAAAAATAGAGGGTGAATGGAAAATAATCAGCCTACATTACAGCGTAATTCCAGACGAATAAATAATAAGTATTATGAACCAGTAGTGAAGGTATAACTATAGTTCGCATCTAATGGATTACCATTAACATCTTGTATCCATTCTTTATGAACAGTGACAGTAATACTATCGGAGGCATTTAAAGTCTCTGCAGAACCAACAATTGATCCTGATATAGCTAAACCAGTACTACCAGCTGAAGCAATATAGCCATAAGTTTTACCACTACTTCCAACGGCAGTAATAGCAGACCCAGAAGTATCACACATTGGTCCATTCCCTCCAGCTGGGCAAATTACTTTTACTGCTTCAGAAAAAGTAATACTTAAGCTGCGACTGGTTATTGTTACCGCTTGATTAGTGGTTGGACTGTGGGACGATACAGTTGGCTTCACACTATCTAATGTGGCACTCACGGTTTTCGATTTAGACGATTCGCCATTCGCGTTATAAGCTGAGACACTGTAATAAGCTGTTTGTCCTTCGGTTAGAGTGCTATCCACATAAGGACTGGCAGTAACCGCTGTAGCAAGTTCCGTGGCGTCAGTCTCATTGGATAATCTACGGTAGATCTTAAAACCTGTTTCATCTGAGCTTTGATCGGTCCACGTCACATTCACCAGAGTTTGGGCATTAGTTGCTGTGGTTGCTGTAGGCGCGGCAGGTACAGCAATGGCTGAGTCGCACATAATTAGATCTGGATAATTACCGCCATCACTCAAAGGAGTGAGGATAAATCGATCATCACTGATTATATTGACTTGATATTTGGATACTGCTGAGTTGGACATAACTCCCTTCATAAGCAACATATCACTGAATAAAATGTAAGTGCCAGAGGATGCTGCATTAGTTCCAAATCTTATAAATGGAGAAGGATTAGAAGTACTGAATGAATAGGATTGAGCCAAGCTAGTCGATTGTGATGATGCTGTCATAGTTAGTTGAGCATTATCAAGTTTCAGTATGAAATCATTTGCAGTCCAACCAGTCGTATCAAGACCTGACTGCGAATGGACGGCATCACAACTCCAAGTTCCCACTAAATCAGCATCAACGGGTGTTCTATTTAATTTCTGCAGTGTATTAAAAATCTGATTAAAGGTGGCGGCTGAAATCACATCACCTTCTTTAAATTCTTCACCCCAGACATAATCATCGGCGTGACTGATTGAAGTGGTCAAGAGAATTATTAGAGTGAGGAGTGAGAGATGATGTTTCATAATGATTATTATTGAAATGTACTTTGACCGAACTTACCAGTCCCAAATTTTTGAAGAGCAGTTTGTTGAGCTTGATTGGCAGCATCTTGAAGAGCTGCGGCAGCAGCTAATGCGCTAGCTTGTTCTTCAGCGGCTTTTGCGGCAGCGGCGGCAATTGCAGCTTCTTCAGCTTGTTTAGTGGCGGCATCCGTCACAGCTGTCTCTATAGCATCAGAGCCTCCACCACCACACGCGGATAAAGAAAGAAAAATAAGCAGTGGGATTAGTTTATGCATACCAATAAATTTATAGTATTAAGTAAGAGTTAACAAACAATTTTTCTTAGCTATTAATTTAATGGTGGCCAGGGGCAGAATCGAACTGCCGACACGCGGATTTTCAGTCCGCTGCTCTACCAACTGAGCTACCTGGC
>Ga0257114_1002938_pt1 | contig 11042 bp, 9 predicted proteins | sample SI112_10mmetaG_FD_190149 | JGI IMG/M metagenome (GOLD analysis project Ga0257114, IMG submission 190149) | Marine microbial communities from Saanich Inlet, British Columbia, Canada - SI112_10m | ecosystem: Environmental > Aquatic > Marine > Inlet | place: Canada: British Columbia | collected... | reverse complement strand
TGGGGGGAAATACTATTTTTAAAATTGATCCAAATTTCTCTCCAATTAATCTTTATGATTTTTGGGGTAATGCCGCGACTGTAAACTCTTTTGTAGAGTGTGCAAATTATGTAGCTGGAGGATGGAGACCCAATAAAACAACTGTATTTGACATTCTCCAAATTGGGATCATTGCAGGTTCAGTCTTGTTAATAACATTGCTTATTTTTAAAAATAGAAAAATAATAAGAGAAGCATCGCGCAAAGTACCGCGAAAATTATCCTTATCTACTAAATTAAAAAGTCGAAATTTCTTACTAATTATATTTCCAATTCAAGTTTTTTTTATCTTTGACTATATAAGAACTAAAGCTGTGAGACTTCCATCCTTCATAGACGAGTACATAACCCTTACTTCAAATGTAGGTTTTTTTACATCTTTAAATTATGACGCAGGTGCAGAGTTTGGTGGAAACTATAGCGTTCAATTAACCTCAGGACCGATTTCTGACTTAGGAGGTGTCATAGGATGGGCCCTTAGTAACAGCATTTATGTTTCTAGAGTTTCTAATTTTTTCTGGATTTATTTTTTACAAATTATATTTATTTTTCTTTTAAAAAAGGTCTATTTCAAAAATATAGATTTTCTTTTTATAATGAATGGATTGTTTATTTTACTCATTCCTTGGTGGATTGGTGCGCTTTATGGAATAGGTGAGATAGCCTCGATGATAATTTTTACTAACGCTATTTATTTATTTCAAAAAAAAAGAAAGCTTTCCATAATTTTATTTGGAATATCAATTATTTTCGGTAAATATCTCACAATCATTGGTTTTTTTGGTTTTTATGTCGCGCATGTTTTTAATGAAAAAAATATACGATTAATTGTTAAAGATATTTCATTATTTTCAATTCCATTTCTTACTTGGCTTACAATTGTGAATTTCAAATATACAAATGGAAATTTTTTGACGTACATTAATAATCAAATAAATTTTATTCTGGGTCATCAGAGTTCTGGTCTTAAAGAAGATAACATTTCATTCTTTGATAATTTAATATCTTCTCTTGCAAACTCAGAATTTACAAACTGGAATGACTATGAGAAAATACGGGTTTTATTAGTTCCAATAATTTTTCTTGCGCTTATCTTGAAAAATAGAAAATTTATAGATGATTTTTTTGGATACATTGCTTTGCCTATCTTTTACTCAGTTCTGATGCCCTTTATCTGGTTTTGGATAATTAATCCAACTAAATGGATCAGATTGTCTCAACACTTTACTGTCATTATTATTATGTCAATTGTCTATTTTATTAATTTCGAAATAATTAAGTCAAGATTTAGCGTACTTTTACTAATTTTTATGCTGAGTTTCTTTATTGATAATAATAAATACCTCATAGGGGTGTTTTTTCTATTTGTGTTGGGTATAATTTACATTCATAAAAATCAAATTCCTTACTCCAAATTAAAATTTTTAATAATTATTCTTATTTTAGTTGATATTATGATTCCATATTTTGAAAAATCGAATTACGGAGACTTAAGCCCAATTATCGAGGAATGTAAAATTAAGCTTGATAGTTCAGAATGTAGATATGCTTATATGGAAAATGGTTGATATAAAATCATGTAGTATATTTTTTTCTAAGCTTATAAATGTCTTTAATTACTCCATATAAATTATAAATAACTGATACAGAAGAATCTGTATGGAATTTGTAATCAACAGGTTGCTCTATAATTTTCAAATTAAGATTTTTACTTTGAAGAATTAAATCTATATCATACAAAAAGCCTTGTGAAGTTATATTTTTAAAAATATGTTTTACCCTTTCTGAAGAAATATATTTAAAGCCACACTGAGTATCTAAATAATCAAATTTAAATACCTGTCTAATTACAAAATTAAAAAATGTACCTACTATGATTCTAAAAAATGGAGTATTTTCTTCAGAACCTAAAACTCTTGATCCGAGAACTAAAACCTCATCTTCGAAAAAATCAATTTTATTGGATTCTGTTATATTTGCAGACAAATCTGCATCGAGTATGAGTATTTTTTCGAAATTAGATTCTTGGACGCCTTTTTTTATTGCGGCTCCTTTACCCTGAATACTCTCAGTAGTAAAACTTATTCCATTTTTTGTTTCTAGTTTTGTAAGAATCTCCGCAGTTTTATCATTCGAGTTATTATTTATAAATATTATTTCTGTTTGGAATTTTTGTTTTAATGTCCATTCAAGTAATACGTGAGCAGTATTTTCTATGATTGATTCTTCGTTGTAGCAAGGAATTAGAATTGTAAGCATTAAACAGATGATAACTAACTGTAGCGATATTAGTCATATGATGAATATCATTTATAAGTTTATTTCAAGATTATTTTGTTGTAATATTCCTTCTTTAATAAGTACTGTATGATTAAAATGTAGGACCTTAATGAAAAAAAATATACTCAAAATATACTTTATTGACTTTTGGAGCCATTTTAATAAGAAAGATAACTATTTCTATCATCTTTTAAGTACTAAATACACAGTGATAGTCACTGACAATAATCCAGATCTTTTATTTATCTCTAGCTTTCATAGATCTAGTGATGATATTAATGATCCAAAATATGATAGCTCTAAGAAAATATTTTATACTGGTGAAGATCAATATCCTTCGAGTGAAATTTATGATGCAACATTTACCTTTAAAAAAACAGGAGATAAAAATTACCGACTACCTCTATGGGTTCTTCATCTCAACTGGTTCAATGTACCTTTAAAAAATAACCGGGATATATCTTATCATGGAGATCTACAAGATTTTCTTCTTAAAGATAAAAAGTTTAAAAAAAATAAATTCTGTTCTTTTGTTTCCTCAAAAGAGACCCCGGAAAGAGTTGATTTCGTCAATGCCCTTAGTAAATTTCAATACATCGACTGTCCTGGTGATGTATTGAATAACCACAAAAAATTACGTGGAAGAGGTGATCAGAAGTATAAAAGGAATTTTCTTAAAAAATATAAATTTAATATTTCTTTTGAAAATACATATTCCGATGGTTATGTAACAGAAAAAATAATCCAGCCAATGTTTGTAAATACTTTACCAATATATTGGGGAACTAAAGAAGTTAAAAATGACTTTAATCCGAAATCATTTATATACGTAAATGATTTTGCAACTAAAGAACATGCAATTGAACATATCAGTAATGTCTATAGTAACGAAGATTTATATAGTGAAATCTTATCGGAACCATGGTTTCATGGGAATGAGATTCCAGAAAGATTTAAACCTAATAATATTTTAGGATTTCTAGAAAATATACTTTAAACTAACTTTCTAGCTTTTACCTAGTAAGTATAAAAAAGTTGACTTTTCGACTACATTTTTTGCACCCAAGTAGGACAAATGTGAGCCATCTATAAAGAGAAACTCATTTTGATCGAAGTAATTGCACACTTGGCTGTCGCACAGTACATCAAACACATCAACATAGCTTAAATTATCCCTACTGGTAATGTTCAAATGGTTAATATTATTTTTTAAGCTGATGTTTAATGTTTTTTCCTGCAAATAATGTTCTAAATTATTTGTTCTTAGATAATATCCATTTTTTTTATAGAACATGGATTCGTCAAACTTGGGTGATGGTATATATCCGATGATTATTACATTATTTCCGTTATCTATAATTCTGTTTAGTGTCTCACTAAAGTATCTGTCTTCAATTCCATCCTGGGGGTATATCCCACCCAGAATAACCGTAGAATCTTTGATTGAAAAAATGTCTTCATAAAATTGTGACCCATCCTTGAAATTACATAAGTTTATAACGGGATAACATCCAGATCGTGTGTACTCAATAATTGTATACTTTTCTAAATTATTTTCGTTGATAAATCCATTAACCAGGGAGGATATAGTCGAATCACCAAGAAAATATATCTCATTGTTCCCTTCACCAAATTTACAGGCAGTTGATAAGTTATCTTTGTCTATACATAACTCATTCTGGCTATTTCTAAGATAGTTAGTACCGGGTTTTACATTTATATCTAAATTTGAAATTACATTTGTAGATACATCTTGAGAGTAAATGTTTGGAATCATTGTGATTTGTAGAGCTGGGATAATTATTAAAGTAAAACCAAAAAAGACTCCCTTGAAATTTAGAAGACTTGCTTTTTTTACATTTCTGTATGTTTGCTCTACTAATAAATAATTTATCAACGAAACAAAGTAAGTTGTTGATAGAACAAGTAGTACTAGGTAAATATTATCCAAATCAATATAATTATCAGAACTTCTAGTTGCATAATAGTTATGATTTCTTATACCTGCGAAAACTGGTTGATGAAAAAGATAGAGAGAGTAAGAAATATTTCCAATATGGATTAATGCAGTATTGAAAATATTATTTTGAATATGTGTCTCGTGTATAAGCAAATAAAACATAATTCCTGAAATAATTATTTGATTAAAAGACTGAAAATTAAAAATAAATAATGTTGGTAGTAGTCCAATTGATATATATTTTATAACTTTATGATTAATTAAATTTTTCTTACTTACAGTTGCAGCAATCGAGCCCATTAAAAACTGTGAAGATCGTGTAAAAGGACTATAAAAAATATAGTTTTCAAAAGTAAAAAATATTCTACTTAAGTTAAGTTTCGTGTAAAAAAGTTCACTATATGAAATTAGTGAAATCAAAAAACAGAGGATAAAAAAATAGCTAACTTTGATTTTTTTTATTTTTAACGCACAAATAATCAAAAACGGGAAGACTATGTAAAACTGTTCTTCAACACTTAAGCTCCAAAGATTTACTATTAAATTTCTCTTGGTATCAATAGAAAAATAATTAATTATTTGCGCAAAGAAAACATTTCCAATAAATAAAATTGAATACTTTAAGCCACGAAAGAGCTCATAGAAATGCTCCAAGGAGATGTTGTAGTAACCAATTAAAATTGTTATCAAAGAGCTTGATATGAGAGATGGTATTATCCTCTTAAATCTTTTAAAGTAAAAGACAGAAAATTTAAGGTTTTTATCTTTTGCATTTTTGAGTAACTGCTTTGTTATCAAGTAACCACTGATGACAAAAAATAAATCTACTCCTAGATATCCATATGGCAAAAGCTGAACATTAAAATGATAAACTATAACAGCAAGTACTGATATTGCTCTGAATATTTGAATATCTTTTCTAAACATATAGCTTCATGATAAAACTCAATGAGTATAAAAAAGTTTTTTATATATTTTTATGTAATTAGAAAAGAATTGTGGGTCGGGTGGGAATCGAACCCACGACCTTGAGCTTAAAAGGCTCCTGCTCTACCAATTGAGCTACCGACCCATAACTTTTTAAATAATAGCAGTTACAAGATTATTCGAATAGAAATTTTGCTACTACTCTTCTTCAATCTTTATTGAGCTTTGTTTATACAAATTATTCATGTTATGTTCTAAAACTTCCTGAAAGTCTTGATTTATTTTTTCTAAAACTTTTTTTGTTTCACTCTTTGACTCGGAATCTCTTAAATTTTCTTCAATACTTTTCATCATTTCTCGAAAACTTTCTTTAGTTTGAGATAATATACCTTCTAGGTCTTTTTCCAAGTCACTAATTGTATTGGGAGTATCATCGGTTTGGAGTTCACTTAAGTTACTATTATTTTCTTTGTAGGGAGATTCATTTTTGTTGAGATTATTAATATTGTTCACCTTAAAAGAATACTACAAATTTAAAAATTACTAATATTTTGCTTTATCTTGAAATTTAAGATCAGGAAATTTACTTAATCGTTGCTGTGCCCATCTTGCTGGTGCTATTAATCTAAAAAAAGGTGGCAAAAATGGTCTTGTATATTTTAACAAAAGTAGATTAAAGGATAACAATGTATTTTTCATTGGTGAATCTTGTATTCCGTATATTCTACGAAATTCAACTGGAAGAGTGTTAAAAGCTGTAAAAGATATAAATGGCCAGATTGGTTTTATGTGTTTAGGAACAGGTCCTCCTGAAATTATTTCTTGTACATCTTTAGCAACATCAGTTAATACTAAATAATCCTTCTCTCTAGATTTAGTTTTTACCCAATCTTTTAATTCATCATGTGTTTGGGGCATTAATTTTTTGTTAATGAGTACCAATTCTGCTGATTTCATATTTTCTAGGTGGTACTGATTTTTTTCTTTAGTTGTTAGTTTTTTCACTGTTTTTTCGTAAAAGTAGATGGAGGAGATTTGCAAGCAAGCATGCACCCACAATAATTGCTCCTGATCAAGTGCATCGTAGTACCCCCCGGTTATATTATCTTCACCCTTGATTACTTCGTGTAATTTATTAATTCTTAAAGCACTTTCATCGGCCTCGTTTTTAGTACCAAATGTAACAGAATTTTGTAATGAAAGAGTTCTGATTAGTCTTTTCCACGGATCTCTTTGATAGAAGGAAGTCTGTCTTGCTCCAGCAGCAATAAGTGGGTGCGCGGCATGCATTAGTAATGCTCTTGCACCTCCAAAAAGTACGGTTATTTCTTTATTTACCTTCCACATCATTGAGCTTGGGCCAAAATATCCTGGATCTGCTTTCATAATCATATTTTAAGACATGTTCTGAATAACTTATACTTATAAATCTCTAGTTTTATAGTAAATAACTAAGATTTATCTATTTCAAGAAGTAATAATTAAGATATGGACGAATTGATAAAGACAATCTGTGGAAATTCTAATGAGGTATTTGATCCTATAAAAATTGGTAACAATCCAAATTTTGTTTTTATTAATGACCCGGATTTTGAGACAATAATTCTGTATGATGCAGATGCGAATATCATAAATGTAAATTCGTGGTTGGAGTGCGCTAACTATGTAAATGGTGGGTGGAGTAATGAATTAATTGATCTTTTTAACGGAGAAAAATACCTTTTCATAATAACAATATTAGGAATCCTAAGTTATTCAGTAATAAAATACATAAAAAAGAGGAAAAATACAAGTGCTTGAATCGAAAAAACAAATAAGATTTTTGACATATGGCTTATTAATTCTCATGATCTTTGGTCCGTGGATATTTAATGGAAATAGTGGAGAGAAGATTCCTTTAATAATAGAAGAGTCTTCAATAGGATATTATCAAACAAATACTTGCGAATTTTCGATGGGAGAAATTCTCAAAGATAATCTCTTTAATAGAGAGGTTGAGTATCTTCCAGATCTTAATTCAAAAATGAAATGTCATGGAAGGATTAATGGAGTTGATTCTTCTCCCGAGGAAATAAAAGTCTATATTGGGACAAACTTAAATATAGACCTGATCATCCAATCTATGACATGGCTAATTTTTTTATCATTAATACCGAAAACAAAGAAGAAGAATTTTGGAATGTCCCGAAAAATTATTCCTGTGGGTGCAGTCATTCTTTTTTATATTCACATAAACGGAGAACGGTTTTACTACGAAGTCTTTTCTAGAGAGTTTGACTTAGCTCTCAGCACAAATAATTTTTTCATACTTTCAATTATGGCTAGCACTTTTTTTATTTCAGTAATTTTTCAAGACCTAATCCAGGATAGATTTTACAATCTTATTAATTACTTTCCTTATATTTTTCTATTCATTGGTGCTTATAATTCGTATAATCTAAATTTCTTTTTGCTTATTCTTTCAATATTTGGGATAGTCGCAATTATTGAAAGAAAAATAAATATTAAATTTACATCAATTTATGTGTGCTTATCTTCAATAGTTTTGATTGGCTTTGAAGGTTCGAACAACTTATTTGATGTTGATAAGCTTAAAGGATTCTCTAACTCCTCTGAAACAATATCATCAATAGTTTTTTGGACAGTGGTATTTTATCTCATTACATCTGGAATAGTGTTTATTATAAATGAAAGCCTACCCCATATAGATTTAAAACTTATTCGTTATAATTTCTTGATGACTGGGTGTGGTGTATTTACTATGGGAATTATTTCATCTGTTAGTCCTTTTATAAACTTCATGTCGTACTACTACTTTGGACTAAATAAACTTGGCATGAATACTTTGCAGAGTGTTAAGGGGAATACATGGCGAGGAATAGGGGCAAGTGCAGAAGCCCTGGGTGAATTTTATGCTTTTTGCATAATATTTGCTATTTTAACTTCCTACTTTTACAAACATAAGATAACAAGAACTGAATTGTTATTGATTTGTTTAAATATAGCTGCTCTTTATAGGACAAATAATGCTGCAGCTGTAATATCAGGACTAGCACTAGGAATACTGTACCTACTTGACTTTAAAGTCCAAAAACTTAAAAACAAATTGCTAATTCTCTTTCTTCTTGTTTTAACTACTGTACTTAGCTTTGTACAAATTACTGATTTCAATTACGAGTATGCAAGTAGATCTCTACTTTATGAAGGTATGGCAATAACTAAGATTGATACTGAATTAGGTTCTAACGAAATTGGGAAAAATGCAATTGACAATTCAAACTTTGGTGAAATCTTGCTTTTAGATACATCAAAAATTTCCTCATCTTTACTGTTCGTAACTAAGTTTTATACTGAGACAAATGATATCAAATACATACCTAATCCTGTTGCCTTAGTCAGCGCAATTTCAGTACCTATAAATAGGTCACAAAAATGGGGAGTGTTTTTTGGTAAATACAACCCAACGGTATCTGAATTCTTATTTGGATATGGACCTCAACAAATAAATAGGTACTATTTAAATTTTGATACAAAAATAAATACAGGCTTAGTCCTACCGCATTCTTCAGTTTTAAGCTACCTTGTTTTTTTTGGAATAACTGGAGTACTTGTTTTTATTTTTTATATTCTATATCTGCTTTATAGACATAGAGAAAATCGTGTTTATTTTTTGTTGTCTATATTTTTTCTCGTGAATTTAGTAAAAAGTGACTCCGTATTGTATCTTCAAAACTTCACACTAATGGTTTTTGTAGTAAATTTTTATAAAATCAAAAAGAATGTTGAGGGTGATAACAATGAATGATATTACTTATATAACTTATCAAACTTTTCCTGCTCATACAGCAAACTCTCTACAAACTATTTCAGTAATTAAATATTTGGCTAGAAATAATAAAAAAGTAAAGTTAATTTTTCCTGATAGGTCATCTCTTAGTAACGATGATATTAATGAATTACAAAACTTTTATGGATTCAATGAAACATTCGAAGTAACTAAAACACATCATAATTATCCATTCAGAGACTACTTGGGAGATTCAAATTTCAAAAAAGTACGATTTCACATCAGTCATTTCCTTTGGTCCAAAAAAGTAGTAAAAAAAGTTTTACAAGAAAATAATACGAAGACTTACTTTACAAGATCAGACTGGGTTTTCTATTTTCTTAATAGAAATAATCAGAAGGTAATTTATGAATGCCACCAAGTTTCAAAACTACGTAAATTTATTATTAATCATTTAATTACCTCTAAAAACTGTGAAATCGTTTATACCAACGAACTTCTAAAAGGCAATTTTAAGGATGATAAAAAATCTACTGTAATTCACAATGCTTATGATGAAGATCTATTCAGCAATGAAATATTAGACATGAACAATAAGCAAGTAGTTTTTGTAGGTAATTTACTACGATTTGGTAAAGATAGAAATATCAATTTTTTAATAGAGTGTTTTAGTCACCCTTCCCTAGAAAATTATCAATTAGTCGTTGTAGGTGGGCCAGATTCATACAAGGATAAGTTAATTACATCAATAAAAGATGCAGGAATTAATAATGTACGTATTCTTGGAAGACTTGACAGGAAAGATACGATTAAAATAATAGAGAATTCAGAATATGGAATTTTGATCAATACGAGTTTAAGCATTCATTCGACTCATCATACGTCACCCTTAAAATACTTTGAATACTTAAGAGCGAGGTTAAAAATAGTAGCGATAGACTTTCCTTCCCACAGAACCCTTCCAATGTCAAATGGGATCCTTTTTTTTGAAGAAAATAACATCGATAGCTTTATTGAGGCTATTCGTAAGTTTTCATCAATACAAAGAGATGAAAGTTTATATTATAAAAATTTTTCTTATGACGTGAGAATAGAAAAAATATTAGATGTAGCTGCACGCCTGGAGGGACTCGAACCCCCAACCCTCTGATCCGAAGTCAGATGCTCTATCCAGTTGAGCCACAGGCGCATGAAATAACTAATTCATCAAATATTTCGAATGTATTTATATACTAGTTTTAATAATGAATACTGTAAAAATCCTCAACACAACAATATCTGAAACATCTTTAGTTGAAGTTTCTAATATTCTAAATACTGAAAACTCATTAAAAGTAGCCATTTGTAATACCAATACTGTCGTTAGAAGCTACAGAGACGACCAACTAAGTAAAATAATAAATTCGTTCGACATTAAAACGCCAGATGGTTTTCCTATTGCAAAGTCTTCATCAATTCTTTACAAAAATAGTCAAAGTAGGGTGGATGGATATAATGTTTTGCTCACAACAATTAATAATGGGCTTACTAAAAACACCAGTCATTACTTTTATGGAAGTGATGATCTTGTCTTAAATAAATTAATTGAAAAACTAAAAAAAGTTTTTCCTACTATAAATATAGTTGGGTCCTCTTCTCCCCCTGTAGGTAGCTACGAAGAACTTGCGCAAGAGGAGTACGTAAAAGACATTATTGATGCAGAACCAGATGTTGTATGGGTATCTCTAGGTTTCCCAAAACAAGAATTATTTATTAACCTCTTCCAGGAAAAGTATTCTCTAGAATCTAACCTTGTAGGTATCGGTGCTGTCTTTGAATGGGTCGCAGGCACTAAAATTAAAGCTCCAGAATTTTTGGCAAATTTAGGACTTGAATGGCTTTTGAGACTAGCTCAAGAACCTAAAAGATTATTTAGACGTTACTTTGTTGACAACTTATTATTTTTATATTTAATTACTAAACAATATATTTCTAAAAAGTAAGCTGATAGCATTAAAAACATATAATGAATTTATTAAAAACAGTTGTAGATGATCTAGGTAACATTCT
>Ga0257114_1002936_pt1 | contig 11043 bp, 6 predicted proteins | sample SI112_10mmetaG_FD_190149 | JGI IMG/M metagenome (GOLD analysis project Ga0257114, IMG submission 190149) | Marine microbial communities from Saanich Inlet, British Columbia, Canada - SI112_10m | ecosystem: Environmental > Aquatic > Marine > Inlet | place: Canada: British Columbia | collected... | reverse complement strand
AAACCAGCATCATGGCAAAGTAAAAACCATGCAGTCTGTCCACACTATGCCAGGATGCTACTATGGTAAGTGTTGCCAGCACGGCTGTTGCAGGCAGAAATAATACAGAAATGCCGTCTATCCCGAGCAGATAGTGGATGTTCAGGCCGGGAATCCACATCGCCTGTTCCATGAACTGGAATTCACCTCCCCGAAGATGATCAAAAGAAACAAACACTACCAGCGCCAGCAAGGTTTCGAGTATTGCCGTGATCAGAGCGATAAGGCGCGCAGTACTCGCTGCGGGGAAGCATAATGTCAGGATGGCGCCAGCAAGGGGTAAAAAAATCAATACACTTAACCAGGGAAACATTGTCATTACAGTGCCCTCTCCAGCCAGGCGGCAAGTGGGTAAATGCCCGAAATTATTAACATCAGACCCAATATAACGCAGATCAGTAATTCGCCAGGTTGATGTTGTGTTGCTTTCTTGCCAGCGATGGCAAGAGAACGCCTGGAGTCAGCGATAAAAATTTGTTGAAAGGCCCGAAGCAGGAAGGCTGCCGCTAACACATTGCCAATGAGTATGATTATTGCAGTTTGCCAACCACTATTTTCAATAACCCCTTCCAGTAAAACATGCGCGGCGTTATAGCCTGGTGTTCCTGGCATGGCCATGGTGCTCAGGGCCGCAAGCAGAAATAACAGGGCCGCCGCCGTATTCTTTTCAAATAAATTACCCAAACGTGGGATGAAGGCCGTTCCGGTTACTCGATGGATGAAGGCGCTGCTGAGTATCAATCCGGTGGAAGCAATGCCGAAGGCGATGCTAAGCAGAATACTGCCCTCCAGGCTATGAGCATTGCCGGTAAATAAACCGATTACCAGCATGCCATTATGGCTGATCACGGCGAAAGCCAGCAGGCGGTTGATATTGATTTGCATGAGTGCAAGCAAGGCCCCATAAAATATACAGAACAGGGCAATGGTGGAAATTAATCCTGCCCAGTGCTCTTCTCCAGCGGGAATCAGGGGTAATGCAAAACGGTATAATCCGTAAATCCCGATTTTCACGCCTGCGATAAAGCAGAACACCGGAATGGACTTGCTTTTGTTTACCAATTCGGGGAGCCAGCCATGAAACGGAAACACCGGCAACCTGACGGACAAGCCAAAAAATAACAGAATAAAGCAGACAGTGGCTGTTTGAAGATTAGCAGTAGTACTCAGAAATTGATGGTCAAGTACTGCGCTGGACTCCCCGCTACTGCCCAGGACGATTATCAACATGGCTGCCAGTAGCATGCCCAGCATCAATATCCAGTATCGAATAATGACAGAGGGCAGTTGTTGCTTTTTGCCCATGATTATTCCTGACATCATTCGCATGGGAATGAGTTCCAGTAGCAGGAAGCACCAGAACTGGAAAAGGTTTAACGCCGAGATTGCTCCGATAAGGATTGCCTGGTAAAGCAAAATACCGGCAATAATAGAGCGCTTGTTGTCTTCTACAGCAGAGCCAACATAGAGCAGAATAATTGGAGCCAGCGTGGTTGTTAACAGCAGAAAGATCATGCTGACGCCGTCCAGTCCGGCATGCCAGGCTATATTTCCGCCGCCAAGGGATTCTTCCAGGTGAATGGCAGTCGGATCCGTATTGACAACAAGAAGGCTATAAACACTCATTCCCAGAACAGCAATGCAGGCAGCCATGGCCATTGCAAATCCAGATCGGGCGCTGCGTTGTACCGCGATTGCAGTGAATACCAGAATCAGGATGGTTAAGGAAATTAGCGGGAAGGATGTGAGCATCAGGGTAATAAAGTCTCCGGCTTACAGGGCAAACAACAATACGATGACAATAAATATAATCAGGTAACGAGTACGCAACAGTAATTGTTCAATACTGTTTGCAACAAAACCCAATCGGCGACCTGCGGAAGGTAACTTCTGTTCTATCCCTTGCAGTACAAAGTGATGTTCAAACCAACCACTGCAAGCAGCCACCCAGGCAGTCAGGTGCCCGGCAAAGCCACTGCCACTGGAAAAGTTATTTTCATCAGTATCAAGTCTTGCCCCGATAATTTCTTCTTCCCGTTGCGCCAGCCTGGCGCCAGAAAGGACCGCCGCCGTAGGCAGGCCAATCAGTGGGTCAACGAAATTGTCATCAAGTTTCGCCAGATCACGGGACAGCTGAAGGCAAGGTTTGCTTATAATCTGATGGCTTGCTTCTTCCAGCCAGAAGTTATGCAGAGATGCCAAAGACAGCCAGCGCAACAGAGGATGTTTCAAGGTAACAGGAATAACCGGGTTGCCATGAACGTTATGAAGGATGGAAGGAGCTGTCAGATATAGATAGCAACGGACTACTGCATGGGCGCAAAGATGAATGAAAGCCAGTTGCCAAAGGCCAAATCCACATTCAACAAACATCAGGCCGAGTTGGCCTGCTGTGGAAAAGCCCAGTGAGCTTTTAATATCAACCTGGGTTTGAGCACTAAGCAGACTGTATGCAAAGGTTAGCATGCCAATAGTAATTAGCAGCAAGGAGATAGCTGACGAGTGGTCAAAAACCGGTGACAACAATATAAGAAGAAATACGCCAGAGTGCACCATGACGCCGCCATAAAAAACTGCGCTGGAAGGGGTCGGGCCTTCCATGGAGCGGTTCAGCCACCAGGTGAAAGGAAATTGCACGGATTTAACCATGGCAGCCATGGCAAAACTGAAGGCAATCAGATTGATCTGGGTAGCGCCTAGCGTACGAATTTGGGTATTTATTTCCGGCCATTCCAACGTGTTGAGCCAGGTATGGCACAAAATAGCGGCAAGAATGAAAAATGCATCACCGACCCGATTAACAATGAAAACCATGCAGGCATTTTTTGACGCATTCTCACGATGCCAGGCAAAGGCAATCAGCAGGAATGAACTGGCCCCCGCCAATTCCCAGCCAATAAATGTCATGATTACATTTCCGGAAAGCAGGATCATATACATGGCAAATACAAACAGGCTAAGGAGCATAAAAAAGCGATGAAAACCTTTTTCACTATGCAGGTAATTCCTGGAGAAACGAAAGATGACTATAAATAGCAGAGAGAACAGGCAGCTGAGAATCAGTCCTGGACCTGCAGTTTGAAAGCTCAATGACACTATAAAAGTACCGCTTTTTAGCCAGGTTCCGACAGTGTAAGTCTGAGTTAGTGCATTGTTACTATCTAACCACAACAACCAGAAACACAGCGCAGTGGTGATGTAGACAGACCAACAGGCAATGCGCGAGGTCAGTGCTTCTGTTCGGCTGCCGTCCAGAAAATGGCTGAATTGACCCAAGCCTATTATCAGTGTGGCCAGTAAAGGCACTAATGGGATGAGAGCGACGAGGAAGTCCATACTACTGCGCTCCCTCAGGCTGCGTGATTAGAATTGGCGAAATAGGGGCATGTATCCCATTATAGCAGTCCATGGATTTCGCGCATTCTGGCAAGGGCAAATCGTCGTCCTGCCAGGCGACAAAGCCCTGGTCTGGTTCGAACATGTGGATTGCTTCGCTGTCGGGATCCTTGGTTGCTAGCAACAACCAGCCGCCCCCGACAAGTTCCTGTAATGCCGGCTGGTCGCCATAAATTCGTTCCAGCACACTGGTTTTGTGTTCCACCACCACCAGTAAGCGCATGGCTTCGTGGATTTCAATCATCTGTTCAGGCAGTCCGGTTCTCAGGTCACTGCCTGTCCCTTCCATCACACCGAACAGACCGGCAACATTATGGGGAATCTTGGTACCACAGCCGAACTTATTGTTGTCGATGGTGGAAAAATAATATTCCAGATTGATCCCGGCACCCACAGGGCCGGCAGTAAGCAAAATATTTTCCAGGATATTGCCTTCCGGATCCTGGGTAGGGTCGTAGGAAATAAGGAATGAACGGCGATCGAGAAACAGCCCCTGGGAAATATTGCGACGACCAATGATGGCAGAGGCATTAGTGGCATGGCCGTATTCCGGTCGAACCTGGCTCAGGTCTCTGGCACGCAGGGTAACGTGTTGGAAAGCCTTTGCTGTTGTTGCCGGATCGTTGGCGGAATAAAAGCGTCGGCAGCGCTCATGAGCGGAATATTCCTGTGCCTGTTCAATATTCTTCCTGAAGGTCTGGAATTTATCCTGCAGGTCTGCGGGTATCAGATCAGTGTCATACCAGATGATGGAATCGTTACAGGTGTCGTGTTGCATCCCGAGAAACCAGGAGTCATCCGGGATATGAATGCCGCCCGCTGCAAGAATGCTCCTGACTTCTGCCCGGTTTGCCATACCGGCATAAGCCCTGGCATTGGGGCCACCCTGACGTCCGCCACAAGCGCCACAGTCGTGGGCAGCTTCATGGGGATTATTCTGGCTGGTAGATCCATGGCCGGAGAATGCGACCAGGGGAGCAAAATTAGCAGTCAGGCCCAAAGTTCGCAGCAGGGCACCAACTTTCTCTGCTTGTTCCTGATCTGTAAAACCAAGGCGTGGATTTTCTGTGCTGGCTTCAGTATCCGGAGAATCTGTAGTGATGGTTAGTTCTGTGGTAACAGGTGTCACTATATAACGCCTGACACTGTCGACAATGGCTTTATATTGCGCTGGAAACAGGCTGTGCATGAGCTGCCCGACAAGTGAAAAAGGCGCAAGCAGAAAGGTGCCAAACCAGTTATATAACGGGTTCAGACGAAAGCTCTGGTGCAACTTGTAAGTGAAACGTTGGAGAAAGACCGCGCCCTTGCGATGGGATTTCAGCTGCTGGTCTTGTGCAGCCCTGGCTTTTTCATCCACCCGGTGAGCGGGTGTGACGACAATAGGGCACAACGATGTTAAATGGGTGTCGTCAAGACCTTTGAATTTCATGGGTATGCCAAAAAAGCCTGCGGCACCAAGTGTTTCTATGCGTGGATTGAGTTCTTCCAGATGACGTCTGAAGCTTTCTTCCCGTTCATCCATACACATCACAATCTGGGCATGCGGTCGCTTGTTTCGGTTAACCCAGTTTCCGCGCCGGAAATTTCCTGCTATGCCCTTGAACAGGTCATTGCGGTAATGAATTTCATAGGCGAGCAACCAGACCCGGTTACGGATATCAGGACTGAATTCATCCAGTGTCTGCAACATGGCTGTCAGTACTTCCTTGCTCAATATGGGAAGGGCGTTTTTACCCAGGCCAAGGTGCTGGCAGAGCCGAAACAGTTTCCAGCCTTGATCGTGAGCAGTGCAGGCAGCGTCACCGTCATGGTTTTGTTGCCAGGAGTGAAGGCTGTTTGCCAATGCCAGCCAATGTGATTCTTCAGCATTTTGTTGCTGGTCTAATTTGTCTGTTTGCTGACTCAGGGTTTCCGGCAGTTTCCCCTGTTGCCAGGCCGTTCGTACCCAGCATTCCAGAGAATGCCTGGTCAGGTGGGCAGAGAGTGCAGAATAATTGCCATCGCATTGCCAGAGTTGTCTGCAAAGCTGATCCAGGTAAAGTTTGTCCAGTATTAGCCTGATCGCCAGCCAGTCAGCCAGGTGAGGCTGCAAGGAATTCAGACAATGATAGTCGGGATTTTGTTGTCGCCAGTTGATTAATCCAGTCCATCCAGGCACTTCAAGGCATAAACGCTGCAAGTAGCCGGCCCATTTTGCTGGTGGCAACTGCAGCTTTTCGAGTTGTTGAATGATGGTTTCTTCCGCCGAATCTGGCAACTGCGCAATGATGTCTTGCCAGGCAAGAGCCTCAAGAGTCAGGCCGCAGTCTTGGTGAAGACTGTCGCGCCAGGCCTGGTAAAGGCTGTGATAGTGATTGTCACCTGCATGCCATGGCGCGATACCTTCATCGAGCATGCTTGCTGACAGGCGCATCATCACTGGAAATACAGAGTTTCTGATATCCTGGCCAGAAAGGGAAAACACAAGGCCACCCAGGCTAAGGGAGTTACCCACTTCTGCCAACAAGGTCCTGGTGTTGGAGCTGGCTATATCAGTTATTGTCTGAGAATCTGTCAGCGGCAGAGGTGAAAGTGAATCCGGATCCTGGTCAAGCCTTGCAATCGCCAGCGTGGACTGAATATGCTGCCATAATGCCGGTAAGGTAGTGCGGGCATTTTCATTGCCTTCACTTAAGCTGGCTTTGGCATCGGCAGGGATGTCAGTCTGCCATTCATTAAGGGCTTTTTCCCGCGTGAGTTGCCAGCGCAATTGAGCTGTCGAGATTGCGCAGACAGGCGCACGCAAGGCAGCGAGATAAATATCGCGATTTTCAATCTTCATTTCCGATTTATCAGAACTGAGCAGTACCTCGCCAGGCCGCAATGATGCATTACTGTCGATTGCCTGGTGTAAATCCTTTTCCGAAATTCGCCCCTTGTTGAAGCATTCACGAAACCGGGTTTCTGTCATATATCCCCGGGTTCCAGTCAATTTTTCGTAATCTTCCAGAGCCTGGCTAAAGGGTAGGTGCTGGAAACCATGGATGGTGTTGTGATGAATAAAATCCAGGATCGGTCCTTGCCCCGGCAGGACATGATTAAGATGATCAATAGCCTGACGTACTGTTTCCAGAGGGGAATTGTTTATGGAATCAGTGTCTGACATAGCGTTTTCTCAGAATACTCCGGCAAAAGACTGGTCTATGTAGGTGATTGCGCTGGCTGATAAATGAATAAGCGGCGCAGGTGTGATACCGAGAGCCACAATCAGCAGAACCAGAACGCCGGCTGCAAACATTTCCGACAGCCTTAAATCCTCGATCTGCTTCATGTCACTTTTAACCGGACCGGTAAACAGCATGGCAATGGTACGCAAAGCATAAGAGGCTGTAATAAGGATGCTGATACTGAAGAAAACCATCAGCCAATTCCACTGTTGAAAGCCGCCAATCATAGTGTGCAGTTCGGCGATGAAACCGACTGTGCCCGGTAATCCCATCGCAGCCAACAGACTCAGTGTCATGAACAGAGTAAACCGGGGCATCACCTGGACCAGGGAACTGTAATGCTTGATATCACGGGTATGGGTGCGCTCATAGAGCAGTCCCACCAATAGAAACAGGGCGCCGGCAATAAGTCCGTGGGCAGTCATCTGAACCACGGCGCCGGTAAATCCATTTTCATTCAGGGCGGCGATGCCCAGTAATACAATACCCATATGGCTTACTGACGCGTATGCAATCATGGCTTTCAAATCGGTCTGACGCCATGCGAGCAAGGCCCCGTAGATCATGCCGATCAGAGCCAATGTCAGCAGAAAAGGCTGGATGAATACTGCAGCTTCCGGCAGGGTGGCAATGATCCTGATTAGTCCATAAGCCCCCATTTTCAGCAGAATTCCCGAAAGCAGAATGCTGACCGGGCTGGGGGCTTCCACATGGGCGAGGGGAAGCCAGCCATGCAATGGGAATATCGGCATTTTGACACCCAGGCCCAGCAGAAACCCGGCAAGGATCCAAAGTTGCTGGCGCACAGGAATGTCTTCACTGGAAATTCGCATGTTGGCCATCAGCGTATTACTGTCGGCTGGAATAAATTGCTCAATGGCAAAAATGCTGAGAAGCATGAAAATCGAACCACCCATTGTGTAAAGGACGAAATTCAGACTGGCGGCATGACGCCTTTGTCCACCCCAGCGATCAATCAGAAAATATAGTGGTACCAGGGTTATTTCCCAGAAAATGAAAAACAGGCTCCATTGCTGGGCAAGAAAAACCCCCATCATGCCAAATTCCAATATCAATACACTGATATGGTAAGACTTGATGCCATTCGTGATTGAGCCAGATGCCAGAAGTGCCACCAGGGTCAACAGGGCGGCAAGCACCACCATAGGTAAGGAAATGCCGTCTATGCCCAGTGTGTAAGAAGTTCCCACACCGAGGAAGAGAAAGTCTGTTTCCAGTAATTGCGGTGTGGCATTGCTGGCATCAAATCGCGCAAGCAATAGGCATGAAAGCAACAATGTTGCAGCAGAAACCAAAAGGGCCATTGTGCGGATGGCTCTGGTGTTCCCAGGTTGTGTGAAAGCCAGAATGATAACTCCAAGAACAGGAGTCCATAGCAGCTGACTGATAATCCCCATAGCGTACTTCTTGGTTCTAATGCTGATTAAAGTACATACTATTATCTAAGAAAAAAACATAATAGCCAGATAAACGATAGGATTTTCCTATCAGTTGACGGTAAAGCTTACTGAATCTGTCTGACTTCCTGTGCGGTGGCACGATTCACTCAGCACTGTCTAGGTGCATGCTTGTTCTGTTGCGCCCCATAATAGAGCATTTACGCTTCCGGTGATCGACAAAGCCTTGATAAGAATCCCGATTATTCCATATTTTCCCATTAAAAACAATGAGATGCAATTGTTGGCAAGCAAATTGCTAAGACAATGGCAGGAAATACAAAAACTTTCCTTAAATAAACAACGTTGCAATGTCTTGAGAGACAAGACTCACTAGGAGAAATGAAATGAAAAAATCGCTGATCGCCACTTTCAAAAGGCCACTGGCATTGACAGCAATTACCATGGCAGTAGCTACTACGTCAGCACCTTCTTATGCTGAACTGTCTGGTAACGTAAGTGTAACCAACAACTATATCTGGCGTGGCCTGACTCAGAGCATCAACGAGTCTGCTGTACAGGGTGGCCTTGATTACGCGAGCGAGTCTGGATTTTACGCAGGCACCTGGGTTTCAAATGTAGCTTATGATTCAGATGATGCTTATTCCTATGAGCATGACATGTATTTTGGCTTTGCCGGTGAGACTGAAGGCTTCAGTTACGATGTCGGCTATCTGTATTACAACTATGACTCTAATGCAGGTTATGACTTTGGTGAAGTTTATGGTTCTGTTGGTTTCGGTAATCTTGGTCTGACTCTTTATCTTCTGACTAATGCCGAGCCTGATGAAGGTCCTGGTGAAGATTTCGGTTTTGCTGAAGCTTCCTATTTCTCCGTTGATTATGCTATCCCCCTCGCAAGTGGTGCGGAAGTGGGTTTGCATGCCGGCTTTCATGAAGGTGACTTCGCTTACTCATTTAATGGTGTGACTGAAGATTACTTCGATTACAACATCAGCATCGCTAAAGACGGATTCTCAGCCATGATCACCATGACTGACCTGACTTCTGACGGTGACGGTGATGGCTTTGAAGATTACGCAAATATGCCTGCTCGTGATAATGACGAAGTTAAATTCGTTGTTTCTTACGGCGTAGACTTCGAGCTGTAAGTACTTTTATTCAGAAAGAACTTTTTAAGTTGTAAGTACTTTTATGCAGTAAGTACTTTTTAAAAAGAGCAGGAAAACCGGTACTGTTACCAGTACCGGTTTTTTTTCGTCTCTGGAAAACATTTATTGAAACAAGATTTAATGCTTGTTTCGACTGTCAGAAAATTTATGCAAATTTTTTCATGTGGAGTAATTTTTCTGATGGCGTGTCTTTTAACAGGGAAAGCATTAGCAAAGAGCACTTAACAGCGTTCTCAATAGCTAGGGTTTCATTAAAGTATTCCCGAAGCTTTCTGGTCAGGGCTGCCTTGTTTGAGGAAAAGGGGATGGGTGTTTCTCAGCAAAAAAAGCCCGGCTGGGGACAGCCGGGCTACTAGGGGAGTCTGTTTTAAATCAGCCAGGTAAGTCTAGGCAGCAGGTTGAAGTTTTGAAGATGAATCAGGCCCTTTGATTTGACTACCAAGATCTTTCAAGGCAGCTTCAAGTGCCTCTTCACGCGTTGCATAGTGATTGCTTGGATCGATGTGCTTGTCTGCTTCCAGCGCGCTTAAAGTCGACTCTACCGATTCATTCATTCCACAGGGATAGACTTTGCGCTTGGTTTGCGCGGCATCTCTGGCAACAGTTTCAATGGCCAGTGCTGCGGAGACATCGAGAAAAGGCACCCGGGAAAAGTCGAGAATAATTGCCAGGGCGCCACCTTCGAGTTGTGAGCGGGCATGGTGACCGAGGTCAGCTGCTGCGCCAAAACTCATCGGGCCACTGAAATCAAAAATATTAACCTTAACACCGAGCAAATCAATTATTTCTTTTTCTCGGGCTGTGGCGTTGTGACGAATCAGGTGAGTCTGGTGTAGTCTTTCCATTTGATCATGCGCAACCTGTTTAACGAAGGCTATTGAGGCCAGAACTACACCCACAGCCACTGCAGTAATCAGGTCGACAAAGATTGTCAGGCTGACAACAATTAGCATTAAAACCAGATCCCAACGCGGACCACGATGTGCATTCTTGATGTAGTTCCAGTCAATAATATCCAGGCCTACCTTGATCAGGATGCCTGCCAGTACAGCATTTGGAATGTAACTGGCATAAGCGCCAAGGCCAAGAACGACACCAAGTAACACAAGCGCATGAATCATTCCGGAAATTTTTGTCCGCCCACCAGTACGAATATTAACTACAGTACGCATGGTTGCACCGGCACCTGGTGCGCCACCAAACAGGCCGGCAATGGTATTGCCGATACCCTGACCAATCAGTTCTTTATTTGAGTCATGTCTGGTGCCGGACAGATTATCTGCAACAAGTGAGGTCAACAGGCTGTCAATGGAACCAAGCAGCGCCAGAACAAAGGCAGCTTCAGCGATAATAAAAAATGAAATGGCTGAGAACTCTGGCAAGTGTAGTTGCGGCAAGCCAGAAGGAATATCCCCAGGATTGGCGCACCGCCAATGACAAGGCTGAGGATAGTGCCAATGATCAATGCAGCCAGGGGACCCGGCACAAATTTACCTAACTTGGAAGGCCATTTAAAGGCTATGCCGAGCGTTAGCGCACCAATAAACAAGGCAACTAAATTGATATCCAGAATTGCCGTTGGCGTGTAAAAAAGGGCATCGACAGTTCCTGCAGGAGCGCTGTGTCCCAGCATCGGGCTAATTTGAAGAATGATGATGATGCCGCCAATACCACTCATGAAGCCACTGATAACAGGATAAGGCACCAGGCGAATGTATTCACCGAGTTTGAATAATCCCAGAGCAACCTGAAAAAGTCCTGCCATCATAATTGCGGTGAATATGAGACTGGTATTTCCCATCAGGTCGG
>Ga0257114_1002934_pt1 | contig 11044 bp, 10 predicted proteins | sample SI112_10mmetaG_FD_190149 | JGI IMG/M metagenome (GOLD analysis project Ga0257114, IMG submission 190149) | Marine microbial communities from Saanich Inlet, British Columbia, Canada - SI112_10m | ecosystem: Environmental > Aquatic > Marine > Inlet | place: Canada: British Columbia | collected... | reverse complement strand
GTATTATTTAATTAAATACTGGAAATCTAAAAGAATATATATAGGTTATATTTTCCTTTTATTACTATTTTATATATTTCATAAATTTCTTTGTATCATAAATATTTAACAGATTTAAAAATATATTTTATAATAATTAATAAATGGAAGGTACATCTAATACTGAAAGAATCTTTGATACTGAAAGAATCTTCGATCACCAAGATTGGAAAACTATTGTTATTCAAAATAATAAAAATACTGATACTAAAGATAAACCTAAGAAAAAGAAAATGGATGATACAACACAAAAACTAATTAAAGTTGAAACTAAAGCAGATAATGATATATTAAAACATGATAAATATACTAAAGAGTTTCGATTAGCAATGGTTAAAAAGAGAACTTCAACATTAAATATGACACAAAAACAATTAGCAACACGATTAAATATGCCTGAAAAAACGATTAAAGAAATTGAAAGTGGTAGAGCAATTTATAATGCAAACGACTATAATAGGATCAAACGTATTTTAAAAATAACATAAATCAAATACAATAATACTTCTAAAATCTAAATCATAATTTATTTTATAATCATATTTTTTAATTTTATTTAAATCTCTTTGAATCATATAAAAAATATTATTCATATTTAATATATTTTAATAATTATAATGAAATATAATTTACAAAATTTTAAATACATATCAATTATTTTATCGATAATAGTATTTTTGATATTATTATATAAATCATTTTTTGGTAAAAGTCATCCTCAAATTATGACAAATGATGATCCAAATACATATGATTTACATGTTTATCCATGGGGAACACAAATAATGATAAAAGATTTAATGACATCTAGTCATACTGGTGATGTAATAAATGATAAATTTGTATGGGAACACAAACCACAAAAATACTCGGGATTTTATCAATTAGATACTGGTTCACATTTATTAACAGATTTATTAATGATGAGTAGAAATGATTTAAAAAAAAATTTAGACAAACATGGAATAAAATATGATGATTTACATAGTAGTGGTTATGCTTATTTACAAGGAGGGACACCACCAATTAATATAAATCAAGATGTGAGAGTTGATGGTAAATCGCATAATATGCCGATAGGATTAATGGCATTAGGTGAACAAAAAAATATGTTAAGAGAAAGAGAAATAGTAAATGGTGTTTTTGGGTTAGCGCATATACATGATGGACATCCATTAAAAAATTATGCTGTTACTGATGTATTATTTAAAACAGCATCAAAGCGTAGTATTATGATTGATTTTAAAAATGAACGGATGATTGTTGGTCATCCAGTACCAACTGATTTTACATTTAAGGGGAAAATGCATTATGATAACAATATTATGAGAATGGATGTTTTTATAGTAGATGAAGATGATAATACTAATAAATTATTAGTAGATACTGGAACATTATATTCTCAATATTTATCAAAAGGACCACAAACATTAAAAGGCTCAGATATAAAAGATAGCAAAGGAACAATAAAAATGCATAATGCTAAAATATTACCTAGAGAATTAGTTGGTACAGGGCAAAAGATATTAGGTTATAATGATTTATATCATGGTTATATGTATATAGATTATGATAATGATATGTTATATATAAGACAATAAATTATAATTTGAAATTAAAGATACATTCTTTATACAATAGTATAAAAATAAAAGTAGAAAATGGACAAATGTGTCACTTATCAATCTTTTGCTCCCAAAATGAATGGTGGAAAAATTGTAATGGATATTGCATCAGCACTATTATGTGAAGAATGTGATCAAGATTTTATGACAGAAATTTTAGAAAAGTTAAAGTTGTCAAACGCAGTATTGTATATTCCAGCAACACCATCCAAATTAGGAACTGGTGATGTAGCAAGTAATTTCAGATACAAACATGATGTTGCCATTAACAATAGTGTTGTTGAAAGGTGGTTACAAGTATTTGAAGCATATAATACTAACGAGAATCCAGTTGTTGTAACAAGTGTAGGGAGAGATGCTCGTTACATGACATTTAAACTATTGGAAGATGGTAAAGTAAACATTGTAAACAATAAAGATGATACATTATTTGAAACTGAAACAAATATATTCAATAATTTTCTAAATTCATATGGTATTACTTTGGACAAAATGATAAAATTTAGGGAATCGACTAAGGGTGCAAGATACAATACATATATGGCGGATATGATAGGATTTGTGAATATTTTGAATTATACATACAATCCAGAAATGTTTAACGGAGTATCACTTGAACCACAAATGATTACACCAGAATGTAATTTTTATAGAAGTGAAGTTGAAGGAGAACCTAAATTACAACCAGTAGTTAAAAATGGTAAAGAATGGAAACCTAAAGAAGGTTTTAATTATCTATATTTTAGGGATCAAGACAAACTCGTAAAACATTTGAATACATTTATGATGTTAGATGAGATGCATATGCCACAAGTTTATAGTAAATTATTTGAAATGTTGACACCAGAAGATAATGTTACAAAAAGTAAAGTCAGAGAATTTTTGAAAAATATTATGACATATGATCGTTTGTCTGATTATTGGTATAATGATATTGATGATGCATTTACAATTTATATGATTCAAAATTGTTACAGATATTGTGAATTAGATGATTTGGATAGAAGTATTGTAGAAAGTTTTGAAGCACAAACAAATGAATGGTAACAATAGTAAAAAAATGACAATAGTAGAATAATAATGGCAAAAAAATGATAATAATAAAATGATAATAATAGTAGAATGATAATAAGTTTTTTTTTGTAAAATAATATGTTTAATAATAGTAAATGACAACTAAATCCGATAAAAAAGAAGAATGGACGGATGAATGTGAAGCATTGTTAGCAGAATGGTCAGAAAAAGCAAGTTGTTATCGTTGGTTACACGGACGAAGTGAAAAAAGTTATAGAACATGGTATTATTGTTTTTCAATTCCAGTAATTATATTATCAACATTAACTGGTGCTGCAAATGTTGGTATGGATTCATTTGTTCCAGCAGAAAGTAAAAGTATAGCATCTGCTATAGTTGGAGGTGTTAATATTTTTGCTGGAATTGTATCAACATTACAAAACTTTTTAAAAGTAGCAGAATTAATGGAAGGTCATAGAATTGCTGGTGTATCATGGGGAAAATTACAAAGAAATATAGCAATTGAATTAGCATTAGATCCAGAAAGACGTGTATTACAAACAGATTTTTTAAAATTAAGTCGTGCGGAATATGATAGATTAATTGAAGCAGGACCTATAGTAGATGATGGAATAATAGCACAATTCAATAAAAAGTTTGAAAATTATGAAGTATCAAAACCATCAATATGTAATGGATTAGATAAATGTAATATATATAAAATAGACAAAACTATAATAATGGATAAACTTGAATTTGAGGAGGGTATAGAAGATTTAGTTGATAAAGAAAATGATTCCCCTAAAAAATTGCCATTAGATATTAAAATTGATAATATTAAAGAGATGGATGATTTAATACCAAAAAAAAATATAAATGTTGATATTTCAAATAATATTGTAGAAAATATTGATATAAATGTAGATGAATCAAATACTAAAGATACACAAACAGAAGAAGATAAAGATACAGAAACATTAATGACAGATTTTTTGGATGCAATAGATGATAAGGAAAATGAAAATAAAAAGGAATAATTAACTACATTTTCTACCAGGTATATCTGTATCATCGGCATGCCAATCACCACTACATGAACCTGGTTCACAATCTGGACTGGAACTTCCACAAGGACAATCTTTCTGATAAGTAGAATTAAAATCACATATATTGTCACAATTTTTGCCAGTATAATACTCGACATTAGTACTATAACCCAAAGGATTAATACTAAATTTATTATCCATACCAGGACATTGACATTTAGTATTAGTAGGCCATCCTTTATAATTACATTTTTCAACATTAAATAATGTTTTTGCATTTTCCATACTTGGATGAACACAAGGTTTATTTGTATCTTTTACACATTTAGTTGCTGCTTTGTTATTATCAACTTTACACATATAACCATCTTTACTTGCTAAACCACTACAAATTTGCCATTGATGAGCAAAATCATATTTAGAATGATTACCAACATCTTCGCATTTATTCACTAGACCACCAGAAATAGGACATTTAGGCAATGATTGAGGTGGTGAACTTGAACCGCCAGAATTATTATTACATAATATATTTTTTGATATATTATTTTGTGTAATACCACCATTTACATTTTTTGTCCAATAAGATATACAACCATTATTGTTAATCACATATGTTTTATTATCAAATATATGCGCTGTATCCTTTTGACTTGTTTTGACACAATTATCACAAGCAGTTCCACTAGTATTACTACAATTTTTTGAACAACATATATTGTTTATGGCAGTTATACTACTAGTAAAATCATCTTTAAATTGTTGGACATCGGTTCCACTACCACTTAATTTTTGTGTTATATTTGTTTTTAAACAGTTAGCACAATCATTTTTAGTTTTATTTTTACATGCTGTTTCTAAATCTGTAACATGTTTACTTTTAGTTTGACAATTTACACCACTATAACCAGGATTGCAACTACAAGTACATTTATCTTTTATCCAAGTTCCACCGGGCGAAATACATTTAGATGAATCACAAATGGTATTTCTAGAAATATTATAAATACTAATACCAATGAATGCTACAACCAAAAATACCAATGATGAAATACCAATTATTACACCTACTGACATATAATAATACGAATATAAAAATATTATAATAAAGAAATAAATTATAAACAACCATTACTCGCAGCAGAACCTAATCCGGCTGCAGCAGCTGATCCAACAGCTGCTGCATATACACCCAATGATGCTCCTCCAGTGGGAATAGCTGCTAACATAGCTAATATACCTGCAGCAGCACCAACACCACTTGCAACTGAAACAACTACATCAGTACCAGTACATTTTTTGTCACCACCAGAACCACCACCATCTTTACTATCATCTGATGCAATTGTTGTTTTAGTATAAGCAAAATCAGAAGGATTATCATCTGAACCTAAACTTAATAAAAATCCAATCCAACCGCCACCTTTTGTCATTTGACCACCGACAGATTTAAGACCTATTAATGATAATACAGCACTGCGATTAAATTTTACACCATCCGCAGTAATAGTATAATTATTATTACAAAGTGAATATACTAATGGTGAATCATATTGTATTTTATAACGAGCAAATATATTATCTGGATGTTTAACTGTATCAAACCATTCAATTTTACTTGGAACACCAATTTTTAAAATTTTTACATTTTTAGTTGTTGGATTTGGTATCCAAGAAGGTTTACTATCTGGTCCACACCATTTAGATACTAATGATTGCCATTCAGTATCTATATCCCCTGGATATCCTTTACCACCACTATTTAAATATTTATCATATAAATAATCTTCACCTTTTTCAAATAATATACTTTGACACATATGTCTTGGCCATAAAAAGTTATAACTATTATCTTTATTTAATGAACCAGAAGCACTTTGAACATAAATATGATCTATTACATTATCATCTAAAAACTTAATATCAACATATCTAAGTTGAGCATCTTGTTCTGATTCAAATAATGTATTTATATCATATAATAATTTATTTGAACTATATGAATTTATTAAATCAACATTAAAACATTCACTATATTTTGAACCCCCTCTATGATTCCACCAATCATTTATAATTTTACTATTATAATATTTATTTATCTTATAAACTATATATTGAATAATTATAAAATATGGTATCAATATAAAAAGTACGAAACCAGCAATACTAGCAGCAGACCATCCACTATTACTATTACTATTACTATTTTGTGGCATAGGACCTAAATAATTTGGTTGTGTATATCTAACAGATGCTGACATATATTATATACTTATATTATATTTTATTATATTTTATTATTCTGGTATTGGTTCATCTAAATCATCATTAACATCATCATCGTAATCATCATCATCATCACTGCTACCAGATTTTTTTTTCGAATCTTTTTTCCAATCATTTTCAATATCTGTTTTTTCTTTTATTAATCTATCATTTAATTCTTTATTTGAAGGACCTCTTTCTGCTTGTAATTTCTTTTTAGTAGCATATTTTGTCATTGATTTACGTGCTTTATTTCTTTGATTTAATCTTTTTTGACATCTTTTTACTAAAGCATCCTCTTCAAGATTGAATTTCTTTTTAACAGATTCTGGAATATCGCTTTCTTGTAAATTATTTGGATCTACTTTAGTAAATTTTCTTATTTCAGTTTTAGCATTTTCATCACTTTTATCAATATCAAAAAATTTAAAATCAGCATCATCTAAAAGATTATCTTTTTGAGCAACATCTAAATAATCTAAAACATCTGAATTTGTTGCTTCTAATTCTGCTAAATCTGCATCATCCATAGTTTCTTCAGTAGCATTTCTTTTTAATCTTTTATATAATTTTGTTAATAAACCAGTATATGTCAATAATCCGAATAACCCAATAAATGTCCATTCTGTGCAACTAATACCACCCTTAAAACTAGGTAAATAACAAGGCGGTGAACAACCACTACACACATTACATCCACTATTATCTTTCATAGATTTAATTTGTGAAGCACTACAAGGTGTTTTATTGCCCGGACAACTATTAACACAACAATTTAATTTTTCTAAAGTACAATCTACTGCTTGAAAAAATGTTTTACCAGCATTTAACATTTCATTTAATAATCCACTAAATGCTGAATGAATTGCCCAAATAATATATATTATAATACCAATAATTACAAATGAACCTAATAATTTCAACCACATATATCGACTTGTGGGAGATGATTGCACAAGTTGTTGTTGTGGTATAGGATTTACATAATTTGGTTTTTGTAATTCTTGTAATTCAAAACTTGACATTATAATTTAATTAATATAAAAAAAATATGTAATAATATTATATGGATGGTTTGAGTATATTATTAGTATTATTGTTATTATTTTTATTGTTTGGAGTACCTATAATATCATATTTAATTTATAATTCAGTAAATAATAAAGGATTAAATGATGCTAAAAATTTAAAATAAAAAATTTGGATGGCATATTTATTTATAAATAAATTTGAAAAAAAAATACTTAAACTCTTTTTGATAAATATATATACATATTATGTCTGAATTATCGACAGATCCGATAGTTCAGGCTTATTTTGATCAAAAAAATATTTTAGCAAAACATCAAATAGAATCATTTGATGATTATGTAGATAATATTATACCAAATATATTAGAACAACATACACCAATAAATATAGATTTAGATATAGAAAACGATACAAATAATGTAAAATTAAAAAATATTAAATTATATTTATTGAAAGATACTATACATATAGAGGATTGTTTATATACAGAAAATAATGGAGTTAAAAATATATTATATCCAGATATAGCAAATCTGAGAAATTATTCATATATGTCAAATGTTTTAATAGATATATATATTGAAATAGATATAATAGATGAATTTAAAAATATTACAAAATTACCAGGTAAAAATTTAGAAAACATATTAATTGGTACTATACCAATAATGGTAGGAAGTAAATATTGTATGACAACAAAATATGATAAACCTTTAAAATGTAAATATGATATTGGTGGATACTTTATAATAAATGGAAATGAAAAGGTAATAATATCCCAAGAAAAAATAGCACCAAATATAGTACAAGTATTTAAATCAAAAAAAGATAAAATAGCATTAAATGCTGAGGTTAGATCAGTAAATCACAATGTATTTAGTATGCCAAAATGTATAAGTATAAGTATAACAGATAAAGAAGATATATATAATAATGAGATATATATTAATGTACCAAGTATATCAAATCGCATACCTATTTTTGTAATATTTAAATTATTTGGATGTATTACAGATAAAGAAATTTTATATAATATTATTGATAATTCTATTCCAGAAATAGATAATATAATGACAAATATATTATTGCCATCATTTGAAAAATGTATAGATATTAAAAATGAATTAGATGCATATAGATATTTAATAAGTAATATGAATATATATCAGACTATAACAGAAGAAAAAAAGATAGAATATATTAATAAGAATGTCATAAATAATATTTTACCACATATTAGTGATAGAAAAGCAAAAGTATTATATTTAGGATATATGATTAATAAATTATTAAAATGTTATCTTAAAATTGATAAATTGACTGATCGTGATAATTATATACATAAACGTATTGAAACACCTGGTATATTATTAGCAAATATAACATATTTATGTTATAATAAAATTTTTAAAGATACTGTAAGTTTACTAAAAAATGAAATTTTAAAAAAATTCATTAATACAAATGATATAGACAATATAAATAATACAATTAATTATACAAATATATTTCGTATAATAAAACCAATATATTTAGAAACTACACTTAAAAGTAGTTTAGCAACAGGTAATTGGGGTATTAAAAATAATTTATCAAATAATAGGTCAGGTGTATCACAGGTATTAAATCGTCTAACATTTACAAGTGGTTTATCACATTTAAGAAGAGTTTCAACTAGTGGAGATGTTACTGGAAAACTTATACCACCTAGAAAATTACATAGTAGTTCGTGGGGATATATATGTCCATCAGAAACACCAGAAGGTCAAGCAATTGGATTAGTAAAAAATTTAGCAAATAATTGTGAAATAACACAACAATCAAATGATAGTATAATTTTAAATTATTTTAATGATGATATTATTAGTATATTAGATATAGATATATTTGGATATGATAAAATTAGAAATACAAAAGTATTTATAAATGGAAATTGGATTGGTTATTCTACTGATTATAAATATATATTAGATAAATTTAAAAAATTAAGAATGCAATGTATAATAAATATTTATGTATCAATTTATATGGATTATAATAATAATATTATATATATACATTCAGATAGAGGTAGATGTATTAGACCATTATTAAAAATCACAAAAAATAAATTAGTATATGATAAAAAAATTCAGAAAAAATTAAAGGATAAAAAATATGATTGGAATGATTTATTATTAAATTATAATGATAAGAAATGTATCATAGAATATATAGATACATATGAAATTAATAATTTATTATTATGTAATAATATTAAAAAAATAAATAAATCATATGATTATTGTGAAATATCTCCATCATTAATACTTGGATTAATGGCATCATGTATTCCATATGCTCATCATAATCAAGCACCAAGAAATACATATCAATCGGCAATGGGTAAACAAGCAATTGGTATTAATACTACAAATATTAACAATAGATATGATACATTTACTCATATGTTACATTATCCACAAAAATCAATAATCGGAACAAAATATATGAAATATTTTAATGCTGATAAACTACCAAATGGAATCAATATAGTAGTTGCTATTATGACATATACTGGATATAATCAAGAAGATAGTGTATTGATAAATAGAGGAGCTATTGAAAGAGGGTTATTTAATTCAACATATTTTAGAACATATAAGGAAGAAGTAAATAAAAATCAATTGACAGGGGACGAAGATATATTTTGTAAACCAGATTTTAATGAAACATTATTTCCAAAAAATAATAATTATGATAAATTAAATGAAAATGGATTTGTTCCAGAAAATACATATGTAGATGATGATGATATAGTTATTGGAAAAATCATTCCAACAAAACATAATAAATATAAATATAAAGATACAAGTATTAGTATGAAAAATAATGATAAAGGTTATATAGATAAGAATTATATAGATACAAATGGAAATGGATTTAAATTTTGTAAAGTAAGAATAAGAGATGTAAAAATTCCAGAAATTGGCGATAAATTTTCAAGTCGTCATGGACAAAAAGGAACTGTTGGAATGATATTAGATCAGTGTGATATGCCATTTACGAAAGATGGTATTGTTCCTGATATTATCATTAATCCGCATGCTATTCCAAGTCGTATGACAATTGCCCAATTATTAGAATGTTTATTAGGAAAAAGTTGTGCATTATATGGATATAATGGAGATAGCACTGTATTTGAAGATAAAAATATATCTAATATATCTAAAATATTAGAAGATATAGGTTTTGAAGGTAAAAGTAATGAAGTAATGTATAGTGGAATAAATGGAGAACAATTACATACAAGTATATTTATAGGACCAACATATTATCAAAGATTAAAACATATGTCAGGTGATAAAGTTCATTCAAGGGCATCTGGACCAATTGTATCAATGACAAGACAACCTAGTGAAGGTAGATCATCATATGGCGGTTTAAGATTTGGTGAAATGGAACGAGATTGTATGATTTCACATGGAGCATCATATTTCTTAGAAGAAAGATTTATGAAAGTATCTGATAAATTTACTTGTTATATTTGTAATATATGTAATATGACATGTGTAAATATACCATGTAATAAAGATTATTATTGTAAAAATTGCAATAATTATTTAAATTTTACTAAAATTAATATACCATATTCTTGTAAATTATTATTTCAAGAATTACAAAGTATGAGCATTGTTCCTAGATATATTGTTTAAGTTTATATTTAAAGTTTATAATATATGGATAAATTATTAAGTATTTATGAGTATTGTTGAATCAAAGAAAAATAGTATAAGTATTGATAAAGATCATATATTAGATATTAAAACAGTTCAATCAATTGCTATTAAAATTTTATGTGAAGCACTAAAAGAGTTATTAACTGATAGTACTTTAATTTTTGATAATGATGGTATTAAATTAATTGCTATGGATAGTACAAAATCTGTATTAATATTTTTAAAACTTGATAGTAGTAAATTTGAATCATATTATTGTAAAGAACAAATAAAGATAGGTATTAATTTTTTGAATTTATTTAAA
>Ga0257114_1002933_pt1 | contig 11045 bp, 4 predicted proteins | sample SI112_10mmetaG_FD_190149 | JGI IMG/M metagenome (GOLD analysis project Ga0257114, IMG submission 190149) | Marine microbial communities from Saanich Inlet, British Columbia, Canada - SI112_10m | ecosystem: Environmental > Aquatic > Marine > Inlet | place: Canada: British Columbia | collected... | reverse complement strand
TATATCATCTATTATAAAATTTACATCATTTATATCATATATATAATTGTATACTTTTTTCTTTTTAAAACATAGTGGTTCATAATCTTTTCCTTTTTTGTATATTATTATAATTTTACTATTATCATCTATATCATAATATTGTTTTTTTATATAATTAGTATTTTTTACATTTTCAAATATAATTGTATTTATATTTTTTCCTAATGATTTTAAATAACTTTGAACTATAGGCAATATATAAATATCATCTAAAAATTTTGAATTTTCTAAATATTCCGTATATTTTTGTGATGCTGTAAATATATTAAAACTATTAAAACTCATCATATCATCTTGAAACTTTTCATACATATCATCTATATCTTTGTAATTTTTATTGAATATTTTATTATATTGTTTTATATCATCCATTGAAATGTTTTTTTTATATTTTTTAAATTTATCCGTTATATAACCATTGCCACTTTTACCAAAATGTCTAAAATTATCTGATTTTATAAATTCTATACATTTTTGTTTAAATATATACTTTTTAATATATATTACAAAACTATTATAAACTTCATCAATATTATTTAATATATTTGTTAAATATTCTATACCATTTTGTATATCATCTAAAGTTATATCATATTCTTTACATTTTTCTTTTGGATCATATTCTACACACATTTCTAGTGCTTTTTTATATGGAATACTATATAAATTACCAGTAGTATCATAATTGTTTGTACCAGGTTTACAACAAACACGATAACTTTTTGGTGTAATTTTTTCAACAACACCAGTGCGTTTTTCACCTTTATTAGAAAATTTACATATTATACATTTATCTTTACTAAAATTTTGATTTTCTATATCAATACATTTACGTATAATATTACGATCTAAATCATTGTATACTACATTTTTTGTTTTTTCAAAATATTGAATTAATAATGAATATTTTAGTATTATTATTTTTAGGGACTTATTGAATGTTTTTATTTTGAAATAATTTAATATATTATATTTTACAATATCATAGTCTAATATATCATTTGTATATATTCTATTTTTTACAGATATATTATCAAAAAATGATTCAATAAATTTTGTTTCTATATTTGAATTTTTTAACATTTCATCTGTATCTATTATATTTTCACTATTTAATATATGGATTAAACTATCTAATATAGTATGTTCACCTATACCTTTTTTTAAAAATATATTATCATTTTCTTTATTAAAATTTAAATATGTATTTAATCCATCATTTAATTTACAATAATTTTTATAACATAATTCATTTTGTGTTATAACTTCTGTTTCTGCATTAACATCTTTTACCATATTATTAAAACAACATGGTAAAGGTAAATTTAAATCTGGATTTTTAACATCAGCATCTTTTACAATAGGTGGTAATGTCGTCCAATATTTATTACTTCTTTCTAATATAGTATTATCCGTATTTTTTATATTTTCTCCTTTTTTAAATATTTTATTTCTGTCCCATTTATCAGAATTTGGATCTAAACTTAATTTTTCTTTAGCGTCCCAATATTGTGGACAAATATAATTATATTGATTATTTGGATCACTTCCATATTTCATTACATTTTTATATGATTTTCTACCTGAACCTAAATCCTCGCTCATATTTATACGTTTTAATTCTTCATCGCTTACTACAATAGGTTGTCTTTGGTCGACCGATCCACATGTTCTACTATATTGAAGTCTTTCTACACCATTAGATTTTGCCGGCCATAAAAATAATTTTTTATCATAATTTTTTAATCTTTTTGCATAATATCCAAATAAATTCTCACCTCCACCACTTTGTTCTTTTACCAATTTTACTATATTCTTATCTATCATATATACTGATGCTTTTTCACCTTTAGATTTTCCAGGTTTACAACATACTTTGTATTTTAATTTTGTTATTTTTTCAACAATTCCAATTACTTTTTTCCCACCACTTGTAAACTCCACAGTAGATCCCTCAATTATTTCTTCTGGTTTTGGATCAGATGCTTCTTTTGGTGGATCAGATGATGATTCTTCTGTAGGTGGTGAATCTGGTTTTGGATCAGATGATTCTTCTGTTGGTGGTGAATCTGGTTTTGGATCAGATGATGATTCTTCTGTTGGTGGTGAATCCGGTTTTTCTTTTGATTCTTTTGGTTTTTGATCAGATGATGGTTTTTCTTTTGATGTTGGATCAGATGATGATTCTTTTGGTTTTGAATCATTTTCTATATCTTCTAATATAGATTCGAAATCATCCATATTTTCTATGTCTTCATCTTCGCTGTCTTCATTGCTATGTACATATACATCTTCTTGAATATTATATATACAATTTTTTTTGTATATATTTAGTAATTTATTTTTTTTAAAATAATCTGCATTTTCAGTATCATTATTATTGTATAATGTATTTATATTTGTAAATATTTTATATAATCTATAATATTCATCTATAGTTTTTACACCATTAATATCAATATTAATATTGATAGTATCAAAATATATAATAATTTCTGGTCCAATATTATTTTTATTATATCTGCGTTTATTTATAAATTTTTCTCTATATCCATTCATTCTTTCATCTAATCCATCATCTTTAATTAATAATTCATCAATTATATTTTTTTTTATTTCTTTATCATCAAAATTGTATGGTGGATTGCGATATTTATAATATAATATCTCTTCAATACTTAACTCATCATAATCATTAACTCTTTTAAATATATATTTAAATATATCACTTTTTTCATTTATAGGTCTAAAAAATACAAATAAATTATTTAAAAATACTATATATTTATCACTATTAAAACTTGTATTTTTTTTAAATTTTAGTATATAATTAAATAATTCTATGTTTTTATCATATATGTATTTTTTAGACCAATTGTAATCTATATACTGAATATCTTCAACTGAATAAATATTATTTTCATTTATATATTTTTTAATATAATCATTACAATATTTTATGATATCATTTAATTTTTTACTATTTATACTTTCATCTATAATTATACTCATATTACCATCAATACTAATATTACATTTAAAATATGTATTTTCTAAATTAAAGTATATGGTTAATGTATTTTTTTGTGATATATAATATAATCCATCATTTATTACTATTGGTTTATTTTTAATCCATGAATATATTTTATCACTATCAACAATAAATTTTTTATAATAATCATTATATAATTTATAATATGACTCTGTAAAATCATTTAAATATAATTTAATAAATGGTACATTTATGCTAGTATTCAATTTTGCAAATATTTTTACAATATCAACATCATTTTTACTATCATCATTATTTATTTTTATAAATTTAAAATGAAACTCATCCGTATTACTATCTGGATTATTATAAATTAAATCTGATGTATCATTAGAAATTTCTAAACATCTACGTTGTTTTTCAATTTCTTTTATCTTTTTTTTTGTAGGTTTTTTATTTTTAGTAATATCTAATATCATTTTATCATTTAAATTTGGAAAATATTTTTTTATTAAACCATTAATATAAATTTTATCACTACTTATACCATTTAATAATTCATATATTGAAATAAAATATAAATTATTATCTTTTATATCAATATTATTTATACAACTATTATTATATATAATTGTTTTAATCATAAAATTATTATCATCATCTAAAAAATTTACATCTGGTAAATCCTCTATAGGATTTTTTATCATAATATCATCTGTATAATCAAAATATAATGATTTAATTTTATTACTATTGTCTAAATACCATACATATATTTCATCGATATTAATATCTTTATTACAATTATATGTTATTTTTTCAATAACTGTTACTATATTATCATCAAATACAATTTTATTAGTATCATTATCGTATATTTTTTGATTGATATCTATAACATTATATTTGTTTTCATAATCTATATTTTCTATAAAATCAATAGACATATGCTTTATTAATATTAATATTAAATAAAAAAAAATTAAAATGGATACGGTGTTTTATCAACTAATACACCACAATAATAAACTGGATTTTTAGAATAGTCAATAGCATCATATACGTCAATATCATTTGCTTTTTTTAATAAGTAACCCATATTTTCCCAGAATATTGGTGGATGACCATTTTCAACTGTCATAACATGTGCAAGTTCATGAATTAATACAAATTTCATAGTATTTTTATCTTGTATTAATTTACCATCTTTATCATGTAAACATAATACAATTTCCTCACCTTTATTTAATGAATATGCTTTATATGATTTATATTCTAAATTTTCACCCAATCGGTCTGGATTATATCTCTTACATAATCTTTTAACATTTGGATCATCTTCAGATTTTAAATGATCTATTAATTTTAATATATCTGTATTTATATCTGCTAATAAATCCGCAGATGCTTGTGGATCAAAGTTTTTATCAACTCTGTATTTTCTACCATCTATTTTGGATTCTACAACATCAACATCTTTATTTTTAATATAATAATTCATACCTGTCATTGCTAAAACAACAAAAACTAATAATCCAGTTGCATATTCCATATAATTAGACTTATATTAATTTTTTTTAAATTTGATTTTTTTTTTTATTTAAAATTTTAAACATTATAGTATAAAATATTATATGACAAATTTATGTATACATATCATTGATTTACAAAGTGATGATATAGATAATGTATTCCAAATTACTATTTATGGTAAAACAATAGAAAACAAAAATGTAGTTTGTCATGTAATTGATTTTAAACCATCATTTTATGTTAAAATACCTGAGAAATGGTCAAAAAACAAATTTGAGGCATGTATCATAAATACTATAAATTTTAAACTTAAAGTATGGGAAAGAAAATTTATAAATGTTGAAGTAAAACCTCCAAAATACAATTATGACTTTTATGAATACAAACATGATTTCAATAATGATTGTAGAAAAAAAGAAAAATTCGTAAAACTGGTATTCAATAATTACCGTTCTTTTAATAAATATAAATCTGAAATTAAAAATTTATATAATGATAAGAATAATAATTTAGATGATTGGAGAAGTATTTGTAATGATGAATGTTTAGCAAATTTATATGAATCAAATATACACCCTATTTTAAGATTTATTCATAGTAGAAATATTAGTCCTGCAGGATGGATCGATATAAGTGGTAAAAGTGTTAAAACTATAGATGATAGAGTATTTAAATGTGATATGGAATATAATTGTAAATGTGAAAGTATTAAACAAAATAGTGATATGGAAGGTTTAAGTGATATTGTAGTTGCTAGTTTTGATATTGAATGTGATAGTCTTACAGGTGATTTTCCTAGAGCTACAAAAGATTTTAAAGGATTGGCAAGTAATATATATGATATATACATTTGTAAATATGATCCATTACATGAAATAGACAATAAAAAAGATTTAATCAAATGTATTATTCAACAAGCATTTACTAGTGAAGATATATGTGGATTAAAAAATGATGTTGAATTTATTGTTACAGAAAATAGTATACCAACAAATATTGAAAAATGTAGTATTTTAAAGGATGAATTTATTGAAAATCTAGATAATAGTTTAAATGATAAAAAATCTAGAAATGATATAATAGATAAAATAAAAAATATATTAGATAGTGAATTAAAAAATAGTAATAGTAATCTTATAATTATTAAAGGTGATCCAATTATTCAAATAGGTATAGTATTTTACTATACAGTATCTAAAAAATATATAAGAGTAATACAAGTGATTAAACCAGATGATTGCGATGAAGATATTTGTGATAGTTTAGAAGAATATGATATTATTGTAGAATCTTGTAAAAATGAAAGAGATTTATTAAAAAAATGGAAACAATGTATTAATCGATATAATCCAGATATGATAACAGGATATAATATATTTGGTTTTGATTTTGATTATATTAGACAAAGAGCAAATAAATTTTTTGAATGTGATGATAAAAGTCCTAATTCAGTATTTTATAATTTTGGTAGATTAGATATGGATCATGAAAATGCAAATGATCACTATATGAAAAAATGTAAACCATTAAATAAACGTTTATCATCATCTGCATTAGGTGATAATGAACTTAAATATTTTAATATGGATGGTAGAGTATTATTTGATGTAGTTAAAGAAATACAAAAAGGACATAATTTAGAATCATATAAACTTGATAATGTTGCATCCCATTTTATGAGAGGTAAAATATATAATTACAAATATATTTTATATACTGGAGATACTAGTATATATACTATTAAATTTGATACAAATACTATTGGTCATTTAAAATGTGGTGATTATATTACAATTAATATTCATAGCAATATTGGTGAAGTAAAATTATTAGATGGAGAAAAATTTAAAATATGTAAAATTAAAGATAAACAAATAGAAATAATAATAAATATTGATAATAAAAAAAATATTAAAAAAACATTTAAATCATTGAAATATACTAAAATTGAATGGTGTATGAATAAAGACGATGTTCCACCACAAGAAATTTTCAATTTACATAAAACTGGTGGACCAAGTGGTAGAGCAAAAGTTGCTAAATATTGTATTCAGGATTGTGAACTTTGTATACATCTTATAAATTTATTAGATATTGTTCCTAATAATATTGGTATGTCAAATGTATGTTTAGTTCCATTTTCATATATCTTTTTAAGAGGTCAAGGTATTAAAGTAACATCATTTGTATCTAAAGAATGTGATGTTCAAAATACACGTATGCCAACATTAAAAGATTATAAAGAAACTACTGATGGATATGAAGGTGCTATTGTATTAGAACCTAAAACAGGTATTTATTTAGATGATCCAATTGTTGTATTGGATTATGCATCATTATATCCATCATCAATTATAGAAAATAATTTATCACAAGATAAATACTTAAGCAATGATAATCCATATTTAGAAAAATGTAGAAAAGATGGAACATTTGAAGAACGGATACAAAAGATAGAATATGATGATTATAAATATGAAAAAAGAGGCAAAGGAGATACTGTTACAAAAGTTAAAACTGGCGATACGATAGAATGTCATTTCTTAAAAGATCATAGAGATGAAAAAGGAGCGATAGTAAATGATAATTTAGGTATTGTACCAACTGTATTACAAACAGTATTAGAAGCAAGAAAAGAAACTAGAAAACGTATTAAAACTGAACCGGATGAATTTAAACGTAAGGTATTGGATGGATTACAATTAGCATATAAAGTTACAGCAAATTCTGTTTATGGTCAATTAGGTGCTAAAACAAGTAGTATTTATATGAAAAAAATAGCAGCATGTACAACGAGTATTGGTAGACAAAGAATTGAAGATGCCGATAATGGTGTTAAAGATTGGGCAAAAAGTGTAGGATATGAAGAACCAGATATTGTTTATGGTGATACAGATTCTGTATTTATTAAGTTTAGTAGAAAAAATAAAGATGGAAATATTTTAAGTGGTAATGAATTATTAAAACATTCTATAGATTGTGGTATAAAAGCCGGTGAATTTGTTGATGATACATTAAGAGATCCTCAAAATTTAGAATATGAAAAAACATTCTTTCCATTTATTTTAATATCTAAAAAACGATATGTTGGTGATAAATATGAAACTGTAAAAGATGTAGATAATAAAAATTTTAAAAGAACATCTATGGGAATTGTAATGAAACGCAGAGATAATGCACCAATAGTAAAGTATGTATTTGGTAATATTATTGAAAAAATCATGATTGATAAAAATTTTATTGATGCATTACAATGGTTAATAAAAACACTAAATGATATTGATAAGGGTAAATTTTCTACTAATTATTTTATAATATCAAAATCTTTAAGAGGATATTATAAAAATCCAAAAAGTATAGCACATAAAGTATTAGCAGATCGTATAGGTGAAAGAGATCCAGGAAATAAACCAAAAAGTAATGACCGTATACCATATGCTTATGTTAAATTAACAAATTATGATAAAGTATTTGATAGGGATTCACAATATAAAAGTGGTAAAAATAAAGGTAGAGATAGAAAACGGAGCATATTACAAGGAGATCGTATAGAACATCCAGATTTTATACATAGTGAAAATTTAAAATTAGATTATCCATTTTATATAACAAATCAGATAATGAATCCTGTAAAACAAGTTTTAGATTTAAATGTAGAATATAAGGATAAAACAAAAAGTATATTCGATAAATATGATATTAGCGATGATATGTTATATGAATATATGGAAAAAATCAAATAAATTTTAAAAGATATAAATGATAAATCAAAAATTTAATATTTTTTATATTATAAATGATTGCTGGATTTGTTAAAGGTAATAAAATAAAAACAGATAGTATATCATTATTTATAATGCTCGTATTGGTATTTTTTATTAAAGTATTTTTAGTTCAATGGTCATATAATACTATTTTTCCTTTATTAAGATATAATATGACAGGCAATACTTTTAAAGATTTTAGACCATTAACATTTATAGAAAGTATTGTTCTTGTGATATTATTTAATAATTTGTTCAATTAATTTAGAAAAAAAAATATATCTTATAATATAAATATGGGTGGAGGATTAATGCAACTTGTAGCTTATGGCGCTCAAGATATCTACCTTACTGGTAATCCACAAATTACTTTTTTCAAAGTAGTTTATCGTAGACACACAAATTTTTCTATAGAATCTATTCAACAAACTTGGAGTGGTAATTCTGTATCTGCAGATGGACGTTGTACTGCAACTATTAGTCGTAATGGTGATTTAGTTCACAAAATGTATATTGAAATTACAATAGCAGGTGATGGTGGAAATAGTAATGCTTTTATTAATTCTGGAAGTGATTGGATTAAAACATGTGAAATTGAAATTGGTGGTCAACAAATTGATAAAATTACAGGTCAGTGGATGGAATCTTGGGCAGAACTAACTGAACCTAATCCTGGACTTATTAGAAGTAGTGGTAAAAATGCTTCTGCTAGTTTAGGTCAAGAAACCGCAAATCGTGTAGGAACTAGATTTCAAAATATGACTGGATTTGGTGGTTGTGGACAATTCACTAATGGGAGTTTACCTTTATATATTCCTTTACCTTTTTGGTTTTGTCGTAATCCTGGTTTATCTTTGCCATTAATTGCTTTACAATATCATGAAGTTAAAGTCATATTAGAACATCAATTACAAACTAGTATTAGTGCCAGTGCAACAAATCAACAATTATGGGTAGATTATATTTATCTTGATACTGATGAACGTCGTAGATTTGCTCAAGTATCACATGAATATTTAATTGAACAACTACAATATCAGCAAATGACTGACAAAAATCAAGTTCTTAATTTTAATCATCCTGTTAAAGAATTAGTATGGGTTTCTGCTAGTTCAACAGTATCTACTAAAGGTCAATCTGAACTTATATATAGTGATCAAACATACAAAACCGCAAAATGGAAACTAACATTAAATGGACATGATAGATTTGATGAAAGACCTATAAGTTATTTTACACGTCAACAAGTATATGATTATCATACTGGTTCTGGAGGATTAAAAGTTAATGCAAGTAATGGTTCTGGTTCTTATCAAGGTGTTAATCAAGATGTATATTCTGATGCAATTTATGTATATTCATTTGCTCTAAAACCTGAAGAACACCAACCCAGTGGAACCTGCAATTTCTCTAGAATTGATAATGCACAATTAGAGTGTGATACAGATTTAACAAGTAGCGGTAAATGGACTATATATGCTGTTAACTACAATGTTTTACGTATTATGAGTGGTATGGGTGGTTTAGCATATTCTAATTAAGTAAATTTTTTATTTAATATATTTTTAAATTTTGTTTAATTTCTCCAAAAAAAAAATCTTTTGTATAATATAAAACATGGGAGGAGGATTAATGCAACTCGTAGCTTATGGTGCTCAAGATATCTACCTTACTGGTAACCCTCAAATCACCTTTTTCAAGGTTGTCTACCGCAGACACACTAACTTCTCGATGGAGTCCATCCAGCAAACTTGGAATGGACAATCTAAAGGAGCTACTGGTAGATGCACATCAACTATTTCACGTAATGGTGATTTAGTTCACAAAATGTATATTCAAATTGAGAATCTTGATGGCAGCTTTGTAAAAGAAAATGCTGGTTCTGATTGGATTAGTACTGCTACTTTAGAAATTGGTGGTCAACAAATTGATAAAATTACTGGCCAATGGATGGAAGTATGGTCAGAATTAACTGAACCTAATCCAACTGGTGCATCACTTAATGGAAGTGCAAATGGAACATCATTTCAAAATATGTCTGGTTTTGGTGGTGTAAAGAATGGTATTGGTGTAAATGCTTCTAATGTATATGTTCCATTACCTTTCTGGTTTTGCCGTAATCCTGGTCTTGCATTACCTCTTATTGCCTTACAATATCATGAAGTTAAACTAGTATTAGAACATACATTAGAAGGATCTGTAAATACTAGTGCTGATCAAAATTTATATGTTGATTATATTTATCTTGATACTGATGAACGTCGTAGATTTGCCCAAGTATCACATGAATATTTAATTGAACAATTACAATATCAGCAAATGACTGAATCAAATCAACGTCTCAACTTTAATCATCCAGTTAAAGAATTAGTTTGGTGCAATGCTGAGTCGCCTGCTGGTACTATTGAACATTGTGAACTTAATGAAAATGCTAGTGCAATATTATCTTCAACTACCTGGCAACTTAAGTTAAATGGTCATGATAGATTTGCTGAAAGACCTACTACTTATTTTACACGTCAACAAGTATATGATTATCACACTGGACATGGTGGTGTAAATGCTTCTGCTCAATCATTAACTACACTAACTAAATCCGTATTTGATAGTATTTTTGTATACTCATTTGCCCTTAAACCTGAGGAGCATCAACCCAGTGGAACTTGCAATTTCTCTAGAATTGATAATGCACAGTTACACTGCTCTGATTC
>Ga0257114_1002932_pt1 | contig 11047 bp, 10 predicted proteins | sample SI112_10mmetaG_FD_190149 | JGI IMG/M metagenome (GOLD analysis project Ga0257114, IMG submission 190149) | Marine microbial communities from Saanich Inlet, British Columbia, Canada - SI112_10m | ecosystem: Environmental > Aquatic > Marine > Inlet | place: Canada: British Columbia | collected... | reverse complement strand
TAATCAGTTCTGCTTCTGATATTATTAAAATAAAACAAGATCAAACCAACCAATCTAGTTTTAGAGTTATTGCAGATCATCTTCGAGCTAGTGCTTTTTTAATAGCTGAAGGCGTACTTCCCTCTAATGAAGGAAGAGGTTATGTTCTTAGAAGAATAATGAGAAGAGGTATGAGACATTCTCATCTTCTTGGATCTAAAGAACCAGTTTTTTATAATTTATTTGATACACTTAAAAATGAAATGTCAGGAAATTATCCTGAACTTGTTCAAGCAGAGTCTTTAATTAAAGAAACTTTAAGAATGGAAGAAGAAAAGTTTTTAGTTCTTCTAGATCGAGGAATTAAAATTTTAAACGATGAAATTTCTAAAATAGATAAAGTTCTTCCTGGTGAAGTAGCTTTCAAGTTATATGACACTTATGGATTTCCATTAGATCTTACCGAAGATATTTTAAGAAACAAATCAATGTCCATTGATACAGAAAAATTTCAATCCTTGATGAAAGAAAGTAGAGAACTTGCTAAAAAAAATTGGAAAGGTTCTGGTGATGTTGCGGTTGAAGATATTTGGTTTAGAATAAAAGATAAATTAGGTGCTACAGAATTTTTAGGTTATGAGAGCAATCAAGCGGAAGGTGTAGTTTTATCATTACTCTCAAAAAATAAAGAGGTAAGCGAATTAAAAGAAAATGACGAAGGTATGATTATTGTTAACCAGACACCTTTTTATGGAGAATCTGGTGGTCAAGTAGGAGACATAGGTGAAATTATTACAAATAATTTTAAATTTGAAGTAACAGATGTTCAAAAAAAACTAGGTGATCTATTTGTACATTATGGAAAAGTAATTAGTGGATCATTAAAAGTTAACGATAGTGTTGAACTTAAAATTGATATTAAAAGAAGGGACGACACAAGAGCTTATCATTCTGCAACTCATTTACTACACGAGTCATTAAGAAGAGTTTTAGGAGATCATGTAACTCAAAAAGGTTCTTTAGTGGAACCAAGTCGATTAAGGTTTGATTTTAGCCATATGAAGCCAATACCAACAGAAGAAATCGATAAAATAGAAAATTTTGTAAACACAATGGTCTCAAAAAAATCAGATGTGAAGACACGTTTGATGACACCAGATGAAGCGGTTGAAAATGGTGCTTTGGCTTTATTTGGAGAGAAATATGGCGATGAAGTTAGAGTTTTATCAATGGGAGCGGATGGAGATAAGTATTTTTCAACTGAACTTTGTGGAGGTACTCATGTTAAAAACACAGGTGATATTGGAAAATTTAAGATAATTAGCCAATCTTCAATTGCAGCTGGTGTTAGAAGAATTGAAGCTTTAAGAGACAAGCAATTAGAGGATTATCTAAATAATAAAGAAAAATTATCTAATCTTTCCTCCGAAAAGGATAATGAACTTATTAAAGAATTAAGTGAGCAAATCATCAATTTCGGTGGAAAGCCAAATTTAGATCAATCAGATCAAAAAACATTAATTAAGAATTTATCAAAACAATTAGAGACAATCTCTGTTAATTCAATTTTGGAAGATAAATCAAAAAATATTATTAAAGATGAAGAAATTAATGGAGTTAAACTAAGATTTCAAAAAGTTGATGGATTACCGCCAAAAGAATTAAGAAAGCTTGTTGATAAAGGTAAAAAAGAGCTAAGTGATGGAATTGTTATCGTGTTTGCAAGCAAAGATGATAAAGTTGGAATTGCAGTTGGTGTTACAGATAATTTAACTGAAAAGTTTAATGCTGTTAAATTTGTTAAGGTAGGATCTGAAATTATTGGAGGCCAAGGTGGGGGTGGTAGAAAAGATTTTGCTCAAGCTGGTGGCCAAGATCAATCTAAAATTGATCAGGCTTTTGAAAAACTTAAAACTTTAATTTAATTTCTTTTTAAGATTGCCATCAATTTCATCTAAGAATTGATTGGTAGTTAAATACTTACTTGATGGGCCAATAAGAATAGCTAAATCTTTAGTCATTGCACCACTTTCGACACATTCAATACAAACGTTTTCAAGTGTATTTGCAAATTCAATTAGTTCATTGTTGCTATCTAATTTTCCTCTGTGAGCCAATCCTCTTGTCCATGCAAAAATAGATGCAATAGGGTTTGTTGAAGTTTCTTTTCCTTGTTGGTGCATTCTGTAATGTCTTGTAACTGTTCCATGAGCAGCTTCGGCTTCCATTACTTTTCCATCTGGTGTTAATAATGTACTAGTCATTAAACCTAATGATCCGTAACCTTGTGCCATGGTATCCGATTGAACATCACCATCGTAATTCTTACAAGCCCAAATATATTTTCCACTCCATTTCATTGCACATGCAACCATGTCATCAATTAATCTATGTTCATATGTTAATTTATTTTTATCAAAATCTTTCTTGTACTCTTTTTCAAAAATTTCTTGGAAAATATCTTTAAATCTACCATCGTATTTTTTAAGAATTGTATTTTTAGTTGACATATAGACAGGCCATTTTTTCATTAGGCCATAACTAAAACAAGACCTTGCAAAGTCTTCGATGGATTTGTCTAAATTGTACATTGATAGTGCCACACCTGGACCTGTAAAATTAAATACCTCGTGTTTAATTTCCTCTTTACCATCCTCTGAGGTCCATTTTATCTCCATTTTTCCTTTACCAGGCACTTTAAAATCTGTTGCTCTATATTGGTCTCCAAAAGCATGTCTTCCAATAACTACAGGATCAGTCCATGAAGGAACAAGTTTTGGAATATTTTTGCAAATAATTGGTTCTCTGAAAACGGTACCACCTATGATGTTTCTTATAGTTCCATTAGGAGATCTCCACATTTTCTTTAAATCAAACTCTTCAACACGAGCTTCATCAGGAGTAATTGTTGCACATTTAATCCCAACACCAATTTTTTTAATTGCGTTTGCTGAATCTATAGTGATTTGATCGTCAGTATTATCTCTACTTTTCATACCTAGGTCGTAATACTCGATACCAAGATCCAGGTAGGGAAGTATTAACTTGCTCTTGATAAATTCCCAAATAATACGAGTCATTTCATCACCATCTAGCTCGACGATGGGGTTATTTACCTTGATTTTGCTCATTAAAATAAATTTATCTTATTAATTGAATTTGGTTGGTTTATATACATATTAATCAAAAATTAGCAAATAGAAGAATATGTTTAGCAAGATATTTCCACCAATACATACAGAAGGCTATAAATTTTTAGTCATAGCAGGATTTATAACTCTTGTTTTATTATTTATTAGTGGTTTTTTAGGAACGATTGGCTTGTTGTTAACTGTTTGGGTTTACTATTTTTTTAGAGATCCAGAACGAGTTATAATTGAAGATGATAATTATCTAGTTAGCCCTGCTGATGGAGAAGTAATAAAAGTTGAAGAAGTAGATGGACCAAAAGAAGTTAGTTTAGATAATAAAAAATTCAAAAAAATAAGTATATTCATGAATGTTTTTGACTGTCATGTAAACAGAACGCCTTGTACAGGAAAAGTAGAAGAAATATTATATAAGCCTGGAAAATTTTTTAATGCATCTTTAGATAAAGCAAGTGAAGACAATGAAAGAAATTATTACAAATTAAAAGACAAACATGGAAATGATATAATTGTAGTTCAAATTGCTGGACTTATTGCAAGAAGAATTGTCTGTGAAACAGACAATGGTCAAGAGCTAAATCAAGGTGATAGAATTGGTATGATTAGATTTGGAAGTCGTGCGGATGTCTATTATGAAAATTATGAACCATTAGTTAAGCTTGGACAAAAAACAATTTCTGGTGAGACTTTATTAGCCAAAAAATAAAATGGAAAAACCAAAAAATAATTTAAAAATTATAGCAAATAAGAAAAATGCTAGAGTAATTTTACCTAATATGTTAACTTTGATAGGAGTTTGTATTGGGTTAACATCTATTAGATTTTCTTTTAATGCACAGTTTGACCTAGCAATTATAGCAATAATTTTTGCAGCTTTATTTGATTGGCTTGATGGAAGAATTGCCAGATTGATTAAAGGAACTTCTGAAGTTGGAAAAGAATTAGATTCATTAGCAGATGTAATAAGTTTTGGTGTGGCGCCAGCATTTATTATGTATTTTTGGACTTTAAGTTCATTAGGTAAATTTGGTTGGTTGTTATGTTTAATTTATGTAAGTTGTGTTGCTTTAAGATTAGCTAGGTTTAATGTAAATTCAAATCAAGAACCATCATGGAAAGATAATTTTTTTGAGGGAGTTCCATCACCAGCTGGGGGGATTTTAGTTTTGTCGCCTCTAATTTTGAATTTATCAAACTTTGACTATATAAAAATTGATTATAATATTATTGTACCTATATTTTTTATATTAACGTCTTTATTGTTAATAAGTAAATTTCCAAGTTATTCATTTAAAAAGATAGTTATTCAAAGAAAGGCAACTATTTTTCTATTGTTCGGAATAGTTTTATTTTTTGGATTACTTTTAATATATCCTTTTAATATTATTGCAATTAGTGCAGTCGTTTATGTATTAATGCTGCCAATCAGTTTTTTTCATTATCAAAAATTAAAAAAACAAAATCAGGATAAAGACTCTATTGAAGATGATGATCTTGAAGACATATTGTAATGAAAAAAAACGTTATAGTATCTTTAGCTGACTCTAACTATTTCCCTTTATTAGACGAATTAATCAACTCAATTAAAAGATTTAATGAAAGCAATAATGTTGCTATTTGTATTTTAGATGCTGGCTTAACTAAGGAACAAAAGGAGGTATTATCTAAAAAAGTTGATGAAATTAAATCAGCTGAATGGGATATAGAGGTTCCAGAAAGCAAAATTAAAGGCAGAGAGTGGCTAAAGAGTCAGGTTTCAAGAGCCTTTCTTCCAAGATATTTTCCAAATTATGAAAAATATTTATGGATTGATTGTGATGCATGGGTCAATGACTGGAATACGATAGAAATATATTTTAAAGCATGTGACCAAGGAAAATTAGGGATAACTCAAACTATTGGCCCAGGTTACAAAATAACTTCAAAAGTTAATTGGGTTTTTGGTAAACTAGCAATTATTAAATCTCAAAATTTCAAACATGCAGTAAAATCAAATATTAGTTACGCAAAAGCAAGAAAACTTGCGTTTGCACCTCATATAAATATTGGTGTTTTTTCATTAGAAAAAAATTCAACATCATGGCTATCATGGCAGAAAAATTTAGAACAAACTTTAAAAGGGGGTGATATATTTGGTTCAGAGCAACTAGCTATGAATATGTCTGTCTATATAGATGATATTGATACTGAGTTTTTACCTCTTAATTGTAACTGGATAACAAGCAATCTATTACCTAAATTTGATGAAGAAAATTCTACTTTTGTAGAACCTTATCTACCTAATTATAAAATTGGCATAATGCATTTAGCAGCAGGAATTTGGAAAGATAAAAAAGACATGAGACTTAATAAAGAAATCATGATTGATATTAAAACAATTAAAGGAAAAATTGTAAGTAAAAGCTTAAGGTTTAATAATTAATTGAAAAAAAATAAGATTTCTAAAAATTGGGTTAATAAACAAAGACGAGATACCTATGTAAGGCAATCTAAGGTTGATGGTTATAGAGCCAGATCAGCATATAAGTTAATTGAAATCGATGAAAAGTTTAAAATATTTAAAGGGGGTATTTCAGTTATAGACATAGGTGCGGCTCCAGGAAGTTGGTCACAATATGCCGCAAAAACTGCAAAAAGTGGGAGATTAATATCGATAGATCTAAAAGAAATGGAACCTATTGGTAATACTGTTCAAATCCAAGGTGATTTTACTGAAGAAAGTATTCAAGATGAAATTAAAAAACATATCAAAGATAAGATTGATGTTGTTATGTCAGACATGGCTGTAAATACGACAGGTATTAAAAATATCGATTCTATTCAAACAGGTGAACTATGCAAAGAAGCAATGTTTTTTGCAAAAGATCAATTAAAGGATAATGGTTATTTTATCTCAAAAATTTTTATGGGGGGTACATTCAACGAAATAGTCGCAGAAGGAAAAAAATATTTTAAAGAAGTTAAGGTTTTCAAACCAAAATCTAGTAGAAAAGACTCTAAAGAGAGTTTTGTAATTTGTAGTAAACTTAGATAGAGACTTTAATTTTTAGAGGAATCGTATATAAAAGATTATGGTTCCTATAAAAGAAGCACTTACCTTTGATGATGTTACATTAGCTCCTAAGTATTCAGAAATATTACCTTCAGAAGTTAATACAAGCACAGAATTAACCAACCATCTAAAACTTAAAATTCCTTTATTATCTTCCGCAATGGATACAGTTACAGAGAGCAAAATGGCAATAGCTATAGCTAAATCAGGTGGAATAGGTGTCATACATAGAAATCTAGATATTAAAAACCAAATTTTAGAAATTAAAAAAGTAAAAAAACAAAAATTACTAGTAGGTGCTGCAGTTGGTGCAGGTCCAAACGAATTTTTAAGAGCTGAAGCTATAATTAAAGAAGGTATTGATTTGATTGTAGTTGACACTGCACATGGACATACAAAAAAAGTTGGAGAGATAATTAAATTTATTAAAAAAATTAAAAATAAAAAGATGGCTCTTTGTGCTGGAAATATAGCAACTCCTGAGGCTGCTAAATTTTTGATTAAATTGGGAGTAGATATAATTAAAGTTGGAATAGGACCAGGATCAATTTGCACGACAAGATTGGTTGCAGGAATTGGTGTTCCTCAGTTGAGCGCAATCCTGTCAGTAAGAAATGGATTAAAAAATAAAAATGTAAAAATTATTTCAGACGGTGGGATTAAATATTCAGGCGATCTTGCAAAAGCATTTGCAGCAGGTGCTGATGCAGTAATGATTGGATCATTATTTGCTGGAACGGATGAAACTCCAGGAAAACTAATAAAAAAAAATGGAAAATTATTTAAAAGTTTTAGAGGAATGGGGTCAGTAGGAGCAATGAATAAAGGATCAGCAGATAGATATTTTCAAACTAAACAAAAAGATACGTCCAAATATGTACCCGAAGGCGTTGAAGGATTTGCAAAATATAAAGGTGATGTTGAAAGTATTATTTATAAATTGATTGGTGGACTAAGATCTTCCATGGGTTATCTTGGTTCTAAAAATATAACTAAGCTTAGAATAAAACCAAATTTTGTGAAGATTACTAAAGCAGGATTTTATGAAAGCATGGTACATAACGTAGATATGGTTAAAAACGACAGCAAATATTAATGAATAAAATTTTTAAATTAATTACGTCAATATTTTTTTTGTTTTTTTCTATAAACGCTGCATTAAGTGAAGAAAATTTTTTTAATGAAGCTTTAAAAATGTATCAGAATGAAAAGTACGAAGATGCACGATTTATGCTAGAACGAAACATAGTATTTAATCCAAAAGATGCCAAATCTTACCTTTATTTGGCAAAAATATACAATCATGAAGAAGATCAAAATAAGGAAGAATACAATTTAGAAACAACATTATTAATTGAACCAAATAATGAGGAAGCTATTTTAATGTTAATGAAAATAGCATTAAAGAAATCGAATTATTCTAAAGTTAATGATCTATCACAAACTTTTATAAAAGTTTGTAAAAAACTATGTGATGAAAATAATGAAATTCAAAAATCTCTAAAAAATATAGAACCAGCTAACAATGAGTCTTGATCAAAATCTTAATAAAATCTTAATAATAGATTTTGGCTCACAATTTACACAATTAATTGCAAGAAGAATTAGGGAATTGGGAGTTTTTTCAGAAATAGTAAGCCATAAAAAAATTAAAATTAAACATATAGACAAATCAATTAAAGGAATAATTTTATCTGGCGGACCATTAAATGTTTACGAAATAAACAAATACTCATTTGATAAAAAAATTATTAATTTAAGTATCCCAATTTTAGGAATTTGTTTTGGTCACCAGATATTATCAAAACTTAATGGTGGTAGAGTTAAACAATCAAAACATCGTGAATTTGGGTTAGCAAATATTTATAAAAAAAATGAAAGTCTTTTAATAAAGAATTTTTTTAATAAACAAAAAAATAAAAAAGTTTGGATGAGTCATGCTGATCAAGTATCTAAACTTCCAAAAAATTTTAAAGTAATAGCCTCTAGCACTAATTCAAAGTTTGCAATTGTAGAAAATAAATTAAATAAATTTTATGGCATTCAATTTCATCCAGAAGTTACGCACACTGAAAATGGCAAAAAACTGATAAGTAATTTTATTTTTTTAATCTGTAAAATTAAACGTAATTGGTCCTCTAAAGACCAGAAAATTCAACTTATCAAAGAAGTAAAAGATCAAGTTGGGTCAGAAAAAGTTATTTGCGCTTTGTCTGGAGGGGTAGATAGTAGTGTTGTGGCTCAATTACTTAATAAAGCGATTGGAAAAAAACTTTATTGCATTTTTGTTAATACTGGTCTTTTGAGAAAAAATGAAGAAGTACAGGTTGTGCAGACCTTTAAAAAGCGCCTAAAAATTAATTTAATTTATGTAAATGCAGAGAAAGAATTTTTAAAAAAACTTCATAATGTTTCTGATCCTGAAAAAAAGAGAAAAATTATTGGCAATCTTTTTATAAAAATTTTTGAAAGATATGCAAAAAAAATAAAGAATGTAAAATTTTTAGCTCAAGGAACTCTTTATCCTGATTTAATTGAAAGCAGATCTGTAACTGGAAGTCAAACATCAAAGATTAAGTCACACCATAATGTGGGAGGGCTTCCGAAAAAAATGAAACTTAAACTTGTAGAACCTCTAAAGTTTCTTTTCAAAGATGAAGTTAGAAAATTGGGTTTAGAATTAAATTTAAATAAAGATATTATTTCTAGACATCCTTTTCCTGGACCTGGTTTAGCAATTAGAATGCCAGGTTTAATTACAAATGAAAAAATAAAGATACTTAAAGAAGCTGACTATTATTTTATTCAAGCTTTAAGAGATCACGGTCTTTACCATAAAATTTGGCAAGCTTATGCAGCTTTACTACCAGTTAAAACAGTGGGCGTTATGGGTGACAACCGAACTTATGAGTATTTGTGTTTATTAAGAGCAATTACTTCTGAGGATGGAATGACAGCCGATTTTTATGAGTTTAAAAAGTCTTTCATGGAAACAATTTCTAATAAGATAGTAAATAGTATTAGAGGTATTAATAGAGTCGTTTATGATATTACATCAAAACCACCTAGCACTATTGAATTAGAGTAGTTATAATCTATAAATTAGTCATATGAAATATTTACATACTATGATCAGAGTTAAAGATATTGATGAGTCATTAAAATTTTACTGCAATGGATTAGGTTTAAAAGAAACAAGACGAATTGAAAATGAAAAAGGTAGGTTTACCTTAGTCTTTCTTGCTGCACAAAATGATGAAAAAGCAGAAATTGAACTAACATATAATTGGGATGGTGATGAACTTGGTGAAGGTTCAAGAAATTTTGGTCATTTGGCTTATAGAGTTGATAATATTTATGAAACTTGTCAAAGATTAATGGATATGGGTTATACTATTAACAGACCTCCAAGAGATGGCCACATGGCATTTGTTAGATCTCCAGATAAAATTTCAATAGAAATACTTCAAAATGGAAATTTAGAACCCAAAGAACCTTGGTCTTCGATGGAAAATACCGGCTCATGGTAAGTCGATGAAAAAAAAAATATTAGATATAATTAATAAAAAAAATAAATCAAAGATTGTTAGCTTAGCTGCTTATTCAAAAAATATAGCCTCAATTATAGATAATTTTTGCGATATAATTTTAGTAGGAGATTCACTTGGCTCAGTTTTATATAATTACAAATCCACAAGAGAAGTGACATTGAATGCAATGATTGAACATTCAAAAAGTGTGAGGATGGGAATTAAAAAAAGCTTAATGGTTGTGGATATGCCTCATAATACATATCGAAATTCAAAAGAAGCATTAAAAAATGCAAAAAAAATAATGTTAAAAACTAAATGTGATGCCGTTAAATTAGAAGGTGGAAAAAAAATTTATAATGTTGTTAAGGTATTAACTAAAAATAATATTCCAGTGATGGGTCACTTAGGGCTGCTTCCTCAATCTGATAAAACTTTTAAATTTAAAGGTAAAAAAGTTTCAGAGAGAAATAAAATTTTAAAAGACGCAGAATTATTACAATCAGCAGGAGCTTTTTCAATTGTTTTAGAATGTGTTGAAACATCATTATCTAAAATGGTTACAAAAAAAATTAACATTCCAACCATAGGAATAGGGGCATCAAATAATTGTGATGGACAAATTTTAGTATTTGATGATTTAATAGGTCTTAATCCAATAAATGTTAGGTTTGTTAAAAAATATTCAAATATTAGAAAAGATATAGCAAAAGCCGTTTCAAGTTACGCTAAAGAAGTTAGAAACAAAAAATTTCCATTAAAGAAACATTCGTATTAATTAAAAATATTTAATAAATTCTTCATTAATTTTAAGTATTTCTAAATCAACCAATCCACCGATAATTAATTGTAGGCCAACTATTAAAATTAAGATTAATCCTACATAGGCAATCCAAATGTGTTTTTGTATATAATTTGCCATATATGTAGCAAGAGCTCCAGTTAAGACCACAGATAAGATAAGACCAAAAATCATAAACCCAAAATAACCTTTAGCTGCTCCAACTACTCCAATTACATTGTCAAAACTAATCGTAATATCGGCAAATAATACTTTATATACACTGTGTATATAAGATGGAGCCTTTGATTTTTTTGTTGGGGTCTTAACCTTATTTTTCATCTCAACTAAATCTTTCCTTAGATCATTAACAATCCAAATAAGAAGCAAACCTCCTAAAATTTTTATAAAATAGAATTCAAAAAGATAAGTAGCAAATATTGCAAAAATAATTTTAAAGACTAGAGCACCGGCTACACCCCACAAAATTATTTGTTTTCTATATTTTGGAACAAAGTTAGCAGCTATTAAACCAATTATAATAGCATTATCTGCT
>Ga0257114_1002925_pt1 | contig 11061 bp, 15 predicted proteins | sample SI112_10mmetaG_FD_190149 | JGI IMG/M metagenome (GOLD analysis project Ga0257114, IMG submission 190149) | Marine microbial communities from Saanich Inlet, British Columbia, Canada - SI112_10m | ecosystem: Environmental > Aquatic > Marine > Inlet | place: Canada: British Columbia | collected... | reverse complement strand
CGGTTATGGTGGCAATGGCGGTGATGGTGTATCAACAGCAATAAAAGGTTCTAGTGGTAACTACGCAGGCGGCGGTGGTGGAGGCAGAGAAACTAATTGTGCTCCTCATCAAGGTTCAGGTGGCTCAGGCGGAGGCGGCGGTGCAGGTTTAAATAGTACAGCAGGTTCTAACGGCGGCGCAAACCAAGGCGGAGGCGGCGGTGGACAAGGTGGTACAGCTGCTATTCCTAGTGGTTATGGTTCTGGCGGTGGTTCAGGCGGTGCAGGCGTTGTAATCATAAGATATAAATACCAATAATAATTCACCAGGATAGCTAATCCTGGACTTGACTAAATAATACTATATGATATACATATTTGAGATGAGGAATATATAAAATGAATTTAACAAACTATTACTATTACTTTCAATCAGTATTACCCCCAAAACTAGTTGATGACATACTAGAATATGGCAAACAACATGAAGCTGAAATGGCTGTTACGGGTGGTGCTAGTAAAGATAATAAAACAAATCTTGACGGAAAAGGCAACTTAAAAAAGTCTGTCGTTAAAAATATTCAAAAAAAGCGTAAATCAGATATTGTGTGGATGAACGACACATGGATTTACAAAGAAATTCACCCATACTTACACGAAGCAAATCAAAAGGCCGGTTGGAATTTTGAGTGGGACTGGTCAGAGTCTTGCCAATTTACCAAATACGGTGTAGGTGATTATTATGGTTGGCATACTGATAGTTGGGATAGACCTTACATGAGGCCACCATTAGAAGATGGTACACGGCCAATTGACCATGGTAAAATTAGAAAACTATCAATGACAATTTCACTTTCACATCCTGATGAATATGAGGGTGGTAATTTTGAAGTTGATTTAAGAAACAGTACAGACTTTGATACAGTTAAAGGTAGAAAAGCAAGTATAAGAGAGGTGACTGAAATCAGACCTCGTGGTTCTATTATTGTATTTCCTAGTTTTGTATGGCATAGAGTAGCACCAGTAACAAAAGGTACTAGACATTCATTAGTGGTATGGAGTTTAGGTTATCCATTTAAATAGAAAAGGTATATTATGAGTAATGAAGCAATTGTGAATCAGCATTTTCAAACACCAATATGGATATTTGAAAAACCAGAGTGGGTAAAATCAGTTAATAAAGTATGCGATAAGTATATTAAAGAGGCCTATAAAAGAGATAAGAAAGGTAAAAATGATTTTGGTCATTCTTATCATTCAAGTCCGTTATACGGCGACCCTAAATTAAAAGAATTGCATGATTGGGTTGGTGCAACAAGCTTTAATTTTTTAACATCTATGGGTTATGATGTAAATAATCATAGTATGTTTTTTACAGAATCTTGGGTACAAGAATTTAATAAAAATGGTGGCGGGCACCATAACTCTCACATACATGGAAATAATCATGTATCAGCATTTTATTATTTAAAGTGTTCAGAGAATACATCAAGACCTGTTTTTCACGACCCTAGAATAGCTGCAAAAATGATGAAATTGCCTGAAATAGACAACAAACAAATTTCTATGGCAAGTGATAAAATTAATTATACACCTAAACCAGGTACATTAATTTTTATACCTGCTTACCTAGAACACGAATACGGCATTGATAGTGGTAAAGAAGATTTTAGATTTATACATTTCAACTTACAAGCAGTGAGTAATATTATATTAGAAGGAGTAAAACAATGACACCTGCATTTAAGAAAAACAACTACATGGTAATTAGAAAAGCAATTGACCCTAAAATTGCAGAATTCGTTATGAATTATTTTATGATGAAACGACAAGTGGCGAGAACCATGTTTGACAACAAATTTATTTCGCCATTTACGACAGAGTGGGGAGTTTGGAATGACAGACAAGCTCCAGAAACATATTCACATTATGCTGATGTAGCAATGGAAACTTTATTACTTGCTGTTCAACCTAAAATGGAAAAAGAAACAGGACTTAATTTAATACCTACTTATGCTTATGCTCGTATCTATAAAAATGGAGATATTTTAAAACGACATAAAGATAGATTTAGTTGTGAGATTTCTACTACAATGAATTTAGGTGGTGATAAATGGCCAATTTATATTGAACCTAACCCTAAAAAAGGTAAGGATACGGATGATGGTTACAAATCAGAATATACAGATGGTGTAAAAGTAGAATTAAAACCAGGTGATATGTTGGTTTATAAGGGTAATATTTGCGAACATTGGAGAGATAAGTTTGACGGTACAGATTGTGCTCAAGTATTTTTGCATTATAATAATCAAAAAACAAAAGGTTCAAAAAAGAATATGTTTGATGGCAGACCTCACTTAGGTTTACCGTCTTGGTGGAAAGATAAAGTAGACCACACAAACACGGAATTCTAAATATTAATATGGCTATCGAAGACAAAGTAAATCAAATTTTAGGATTAGAACCTGCTAAATCTCCTATGGAAGAAGTAGTCAAGGAAGAGGAGTTTAAAGCTCCGGTCATTAGAACGGAAGAAAAAGATAATGATGTCGATAACGACCACAAAAATAGCAGAGAACATTATTATAATCTTATAGAAAAAGGTCAAGAAGCTATAGAAGGTATTTTAAATGTTGCAAAAGAGGGTCAACATCCTAGAGCATATGAAGTTGCATTAGCTGGTATTAAAAATGTTGCTGATACTGTAGATAAATTACAAGACTTAAATAAAAAACTAAAAGACTTGAAAGAGTTGCCAAAAACAGCTAATGCTAATATTAAAAACGCATTGTTTGTTGGTTCAACAGCAGAATTACAAAAGATGTTAAAAAAAGATGATGAAATTATTGAAAGCAAAACAATCACACCCGAAGAAGAAGATATTTCAGATAAGTAAGCTTGGTTATGTCAAAAATGGCATAATGTTACAAGACATACTTGACGGTAAAGAAATGTTAGATTGTGTTGAAATAGAACACGATACAAATCCAAATTACGATAAAGAGTATTTTGTTTATAAAGGTAGTAGTCGTATTGAGGCGGCTGTTAAAATGGGTTACACACATATTGAAGGTATTATTATATGAGAGAACATAAATTAGACAATGATACTTTAATGGGTGCATGGTTTATGCCAAAAAAGTTATGTAATGATATAACTAAAAAAATGAATGAAAGTGCATTAGTACCAGGTATGATGTATAATACAGGCAATGGACAAGTAATTGATAAAACTGCTAAAGAGTCTTTTGAAATGGCTGTACACTATGCTAATGATAATGAACCTTGGAAAACATATAAAACTAAACTTTTGGATATTTTAAAACTTTACATTAAGAAATATCCTGAGATGAACAATAACGCAGAGTTTGGACTAGCAGAACCTTTTAACACACAAAAATATCCTATAGGTGGTGGTTTTAAAATATGGCACTTTGAAAATGATTTTAGGACTTTTAATTATGATAGGTGTTTAGTTTTTATGACTTATTTAAATGATGTAGAAGATGGGGGCACTAGTTTTAAATATCAAGGTATAGATATACCTGCTAAAAAAGGTTTAACTTTAATATGGCCTGCTTATTGGACACATACTCATAGAGGTATAATTAGTAAAACAAAAGAAAAATATATAGTTACAGGATGGATAAATTTTTTAAACCATAGAACTAAACAAATAAAAGAAGGAACGGTACAACCGTGACAGACGCATACTTAGGAAATCCAAATCTTAAAAAGGTAAACACACCTGTTGAGTTCACTAAAGAGAACATCAAAGAATACAAGAAGTGTGAGAAAGACCCTATTTATTTTATGGTAAACTATGTACAAGTAGTTTCATTAGATGAAGGACTTGTTCCATTTAATATGTGGGACTTTCAAAAACATATCGTAAGGACAATACATGACAATCGTTTCACAATTTGTAAATTACCTCGTCAATCAGGTAAATCTACCACTACTATATCATATCTTTTACATTACGCCTTATTTAATCCTAACTCTAATATTGCTATTCTAGCGAACAAATCTTCTACTGCTAGAGATATATTAGGTAGACTTCAACTTGCTTATGAAAATTTACCAAAATGGATGCAACAAGGCGTTATTAATTGGAACAAAGGTAACATTGAATTAGAAAATAAGTCCACTATTGTGGCGGCTGCAACATCTTCAAGTGCAATTCGAGGTGGTTCATTTAACATAATCTTCCTTGATGAGTTTGCTTTCGTACCGGCTAATATTGCCGAGATGTTTTTTAGCTCAGTTTATCCTACAATCTCATCTGGTAAAAAAACAAAGATGATAATTGTATCTACACCACATGGTATGAATATGTACTACAAATTGTGGCAAGACGCAATTAATAAACAAAATGATTATGTGCCTATTGAGGTACATTGGTCAGAGGTACCAGGCAGAGATGAAAAGTGGAAAGAGACCACTATAAGAAATACCTCACCCGAGCAATTTTCACAAGAGTTTGAATGTGAGTTTTTAGGAAGTGTAGATACATTAATCTCACCAGCAAAAATTAAGACGACCCCGTACATTCCTTCGATTGAAAGTAAAAATGGTTTACAAATGTTTAAGCGACCCGAAAAAGACCATTTGTATGTCACAACTGTTGATGTTGCTCGTGGTACAGGTAGAGATTATTCTGCCTTTACAGTTTTAGATTGTACAAAAATACCTTATGAGATTGTTGCAACTTATAAAAACAATGAAGTTAAACCTCATATCTTTCCAAGTATTATTGAACAAGTTTGTAAAGGTTATAACAGAGCTCATATTCTAACAGAGGTTAATGATATAGGCCAACAAGTGGCTGAAATATTACAAATGGAATTAGAATACGATAATGTCTTAATGACAACACAAAGAGGTAGAGCTGGTCAAATATTAGGTGCAATGTTTAGTGGTAGAGGTACATCTATGGGTGTTCGTATGACTAAACAGATTAAAGCATTAGGTACATCTAGTATTAAGACATTGATAGAAAGTGATAAATTGATTATAAATGACTTTCAACTCATAGAGGAGATGTCAACATTTAGTAGGCGTGGTAACTCCTGGATGGCGGAGGAGGGTTGTAATGACGATTTAATGATGTGTCTAGTCATATTTGGTTGGTTGACAAACCAACAGTATTTTAAAGAGTTATCTAACTCAAATATACGAAATCAATTATATATTGAACAACAGGCTTTAATCGAACAGGACATGGCGCCTTTTGGTTTTGTAGATGACGGTCAACCAGATGAGTTAAAATCTGAGGTTGATGAATATGGTACGGTGTGGCATCCTGTTGTAAGAAAAGGACTGTAAATTGCAGGTCTTATAAATATCTGTAATGACAAAGTTTGAATATGGGCGTATGAATAATACGAAGTTTGAATATTTTAAAATGAAAAATAACAAGGTAATTAGCTAATTAAAGGAGATAACCTATGGCATTTCAAGTATCACCAGGTGTTCTCGTACAGGAAAGAGATTTAACTAGTATCATTCCTGCTGTTTCAACATCTATAGGTGCAGTTGCTGGTCAATTCACAAAAGGACCTTTAGACGAAATAGTAAGTATATCTAGCGAGCAAGAATTAGTAGAAACTTTTGGTAAACCTGATGTAAATAACTTCGAGTATTTTTTCAGCGCAGCTAACTTTTTACAATATTCTAATACTCTACGGGTAGTACGAGCAAACCAAACTTCACAAGTAAATGCTTCAACATCTGGAACAGGTGTTTTAGTAAAGAATACTGAAGATTGGACGAATAACTATGCCTCAGGTGGCGCAGCCGGTAACGCAACATTTGTTGCTAGAGAAGCAGGAGCATATGGTAACACATTGCTTGTTGCAACTTGTCCGAACGCAGCCGCATTTGAGGAAGAAGGAGCAACTACTGTCAATGACGCAAGTACAGCAGTAGGTGACACAGCAATAACAGTAACAGCAGGTGCAAACCTAAATGTTGGAGATGTAATTTCATTTTCAACTACAGCTGCTACAAACGATTATGATGATGGAGAACAATACAGAGTTACTAATATTTCAACTAACGACTTAACAATCGTACAACATCCAAGAGGTTCTGGTGGACTAAAAAGAACCATTACTGACGGTGCGAATGTAAGACGAAGATGGAGATACTATGACGCTGTTGACGGTGCTCCAGGTACATCTGATTGGACTTCAACTAGAAGCGGTGCGAATGACGAAATTCACATTGTAGTAGTTGATGAAGACGGTTCAATTTCAGGCGTTCCAGGTCAAATCTTGGAAACTTATTCAAAAGTTTCTAAAGCTTCAGACGCAAAAACTCCGCAAGGAGATGATAACTATTATCCAAATGTTATCTACACTAAATCAAGATATATTTGGTGGACAAAACATCATTCTTCAGGTTCAAACTGGGGCAATGCAGCTTCTGGAACTACATTTACAGCAGTAGATACACCAAGTAATGAATCACTTTCAGGTGGTTCTGACGGTTCTGCCGTTACAACTGGTCAACTAAAAACAGCTTACGACAAGTTTGCTGATAGTGAAACAGTTGATGTTGGTCTTATCATTTCTGGTAAGTGTGATTCAACTCATGTAGAAAACTTAATTACAATTGCAGAGGCAAGAAAAGACTGTGTAGTTTTCGCTTCGCCAGAAAGAGCAGATGTAGTTAATGTAACTAACGCAAACACACAAAAAGATAATGTGATTGACTTTTATAGTTCAATTTCATCTTCTTCATATGTGTTCTTTGATAGTGGTTACAAATACATGTACGACAGATACAATGATGTTTACAGATATGTACCACTTAATGGTGACATGGCAGGCTTAGCGGCTAGAACAGACCTTATTGCAGACAGTTGGTTTTCACCAGCAGGTTTCAATAGAGGTGTTGTAAGAGGCGCTGTTAAACTTGCATTTAATCCTACAAAAACACAAAGAGATGAGTTATATCCGAAAAGAATTAATCCAGTAGCTACCTTCCCAGGTCAAGGTACTGTATTATTTGGAGATAAAACTGGTCTTGCAAGTCCAAGTGCTTTTGATAGAATCAATGTGAGAAGACTGTTTATCACTTTAGAAAAGGCGATAGCAACTGCTTCTAAATTCCAACTCTTTGAATTCAATGATGAGTTTACAAGAGCTAACTTTAGAAACATTGTAGAACCTTTTTTAAGAGAAGTACAAGGTCGTAGAGGTATCACAGACTTTTTAGTAGTGTGTGATGAAACTAACAATACAGGACAAGTAATTGATAGAAATGAGTTTATTGCTGAGATTTTCATTAAACCAGCAAGAAGCATTAACTTCATTACATTGTCTTTCGTAGCAACAAGAACCGGCGTTTCGTTTGACGAAGTAGCAGGTTAGTAGAGGAGAAATAAAAAATGGCAAACATTAATGACTTCAAAGCTAAACTTGCTGGCGGTGGCGCTAGAAGTAACCAGTTTAAGGTAACAATGCCTTTTCCAGGTTATGCACAAGTTGGTGGCGAAATAGAAGACTTAGCTTTTTTATGTAGAAGTACAACAATACCTGCTATGAATGTTGGCGTAGTCAATGTTCCTTTCAGAGGAAGACAAATCAAAATTGCTGGAGACAGGACTTTTGATGAATGGTCTATCACGGTTCTTAACGATACGAACTTTAAGTTAAGAAACGCTTTTGAAAGATGGCAGAACGGTATCAACAACATGACTGACAATGAGGGTTTAACTAATCCTGTTGACTATCAAGTTGACTGTTTTGTTGACCACTTAGACAGAAACGGAAACACAATCAAATCTTATACATTAAGAGGATTGTTCCCAACTGCTATAAGTGCAATTGATTTGAACTATGATGAGGCGGCTGCTGTTGAAGAATTTACAGCAACCTTCAATTATCAATACTTTGAGAGTAATACTACTACTTAAAAACTAGTATAAATATTACTAACAAAGAATAAAGGAAAAAATATTATGGCTGAATTATTTGGATTTTCGATATCAAGACTGAAAAAACAGTCGGATCCAAAGCAAAGCTTTACTACAGCTCCAGCGGATGATGGTACACAAACCATCGCCGCTGGCGGCTATTTTGGACAATACCTCGACCAAGAGGGAAATTCAAAAACTGAAGCTGACCTTATCCGAAGATATAGAGAAATCTCATTACACCCAGAGTGCGACTTAGCGATAGAAGATATCGTTAATGAAGCTATTGTGGCGAATGAAAACAAAGAAGCAGTAAGAGTGAATGTTGAAAATTTACCTTATGGCAAAGATGTGAGAAGAAAGATTGAAGATGAATTTAAAGAAGTGTTACGACTTTTACAGTTTAACACTAAAGGACATGACATCTTTAGAAGATGGTATATTGATGGTAGAATCTTTTATCAAAAAGTAATTGATAGAAACTCTACTACAAGAGGTATTACAGAATTAAAATACCTTGACCCACGAAAAATTAAAAGAATTAGAGAAGTAAGAAAGAAAAGACCTGAAGGAGTTACAGGTCCTAATATGCTTACAGTAGTTGACGAGTTTGTTGAATATTATCTATTCAATGAAAAAGGTGTAGTCAACTCTACTTCAGGTGGCATTAAGATTGCACCAGACACAATTGCTTTTTGTCCGTCTGGATTAATTGACCAAAATAAAAATATGGTCTTATCTTATATGCAAAAGGCAGTTAAGCCTGTCAATCAATTAAGAATGATTGAAGACGCTGCTGTTATTTACAGAATTGCAAGAGCACCTGAAAGAAGAATATTCAAAATTGATGTAGGTAATTTACCTAAAGTCAAGGCTGAACAATATTTAAGAGATGTTATGGCAAGATATAGAAATAAACTTGTCTATGACGCTTCTACTGGAGAAGTTAGAGATGACAGAAACTATATGTCTATGTTGGAAGATTTCTGGTTACCTAGTAGAGAGGGCGGTAGAGGTACAAGTATAGAAACTTTACCTGGCGGCCAAAACTTAGGTGAAATTACAGACATTGAATACTTTAGAAGTAAATTATATCGTTCATTAAATGTACCTGTAAGTAGATTAGAGTCAAACTCTGGTTTCAATATGGGTAGAGCTAGTGAAATTACTAGAGATGAATTAAAATTTACTAAATTTGTTCAAAGATTAAGAAAGAAGTTTACGGAACTATTTAATGATATTTTAAGAACACAATTAATTCTTAAAGGTATTATTAATGAAGAAGATTGGCAAGGTGTAAGAGATAGTATCACATATGATTTCTTACAAGACGGCCACTTTGCTGAATTAAAAAACACCGAGATAATGAGAGAGCGATTACAATTAGCAAATGAAATGCGTGATTACATTGGTAAATTTTATTCAGTAGAATATGTGAGAAAAAACATTCTGAAACAAAACGAAAGAGAGATGGAAGATATCGACAATCAAATCAAAAAAGAAATTGATGACGGTATTATATCTGCTCCAACCGCTGATGTTACAGATACAACCTTATAGGAGATAAATTATGTCAGAGAATACAAAAGCATTTATTGACAATTTAGAAGCTGGTAACAATGCAGACGCCGGCGAAGCATTTAAAAGTGCATTAAGAGATAAAATGGGTGACGCTTTAGATATTAAAAGAAAAGAGTTAGCTTCAAGTTTATTTAACGGTAACAAAGAAGCAGAATCTTTTAGTGACCCTAAACCAGAGATTGCAACACCTGGAACATTTGCTCAAGATGGTACAGTAGCAACACCTGGTCAACCACAATTAGACGGTAAAGCAGAGTTAGAGATTGCAGGTAATGACGAAACTCAAGCTCAGTAATATTGTTGAAAGAGATTTATATGTCGACTCGGATTCTTTCAAGTCTTTAAGTCCTAAAGTAAAGGACGCAGTAAAAGATGTATATGAAAAAATACAAAAAGAAACTGGCGATATAATTAAAGTTTTTGAGGGCGCTGTAGATAAGGCTGCCGAATTTCATAATATTAATACTAATATTCTTTACGATTATTTCGATAAAGAATTAGAAGAACAACTAGGAGAATAAAAATGGCACAAACTTTTATAGTTAAAGGCGATGTCGTAACGAATCCAAGTGCAAATAACTTTGGTCTTGCCCATTTTGTTAGAGTAACTGCTACTGCTGATACAACAGGAACAGTTTTCGAATCAGATGGTTCTACTGAATTAGGTAAATTTTACTTGGAAGATGGCGATACAGTTATTATCGAAAAAGGCACAACTGACAAAATTACTTGCCCTACGGCTAAAGGTAGTGCTGTCGGTTCACCAAGAGGTTAATTTAAATTATGGCTATATCAACAACCAAATTAGTGGATGATAATTTTAAGATTATTGTAAACTCAAACGGTGTTGGTAATGAATATCAACAATTACTTGTAGATGTAGTCAATAGTAATAATGCAACAAGTGAACCTAAAGTTTCTATTGCAAATATGCAGTATGAGATATTAGGTACAGGTAAGGTCACAGTTTTTTTTAAGAATGACATTACCAAAAAAGTAGAATTAAGTGATAGAGGAAATTGGGGTTTAAAACCAGATGAGATTAAACTACAAGACCCTATCGGAGATATTAGTTTAAGTAGCGACAGTACGGTTACAAAGTATAATTTAGTAATCGAATGTCATAAGGAAGCAGGATACAAGTAATGGCAGATATAGTAACATCACAAACAATAGCAGATACTTCAGGTGTTAAATTTGTAGTTAAACTTACAAATCAATCTGACGGTACTGGAGAAAACCTAGTTAAAAAAATTGATGCTTCTGAAACAACTTTTATGACCGAAGACGGTGCTAGAAAGTTAAGTAAGATTTGGTACTCAATTAATACGGCAAACAATAAGTCAGCTGTAGAGTTATTATGGGACGGAGTGACTAACGCAACAATGTTAGAATTATCAGGACAAGGTTATTGGGATTTAAGACCAGCTGGTAATGAGGTTCCTAACAACGCAACCACACCTACTGGAGATATACTATTATCAACAAAAAACTTCGCAAATGGTGATAATTACACATTAATTGTAGAGTTTAGGTAATAGTTTGTATAAATAGTTGGTACAAAGAGAGAACATATG